>Ga0214923_10000192_pt1 | contig 94299 bp, 92 predicted proteins | sample LL1510_MetaG_FD_177993 | JGI IMG/M metagenome (GOLD analysis project Ga0214923, IMG submission 177993) | Freshwater microbial communities from Lake Lanier, Atlanta, Georgia, United States - LL-1510 | ecosystem: Environmental > Aquatic > Freshwater > Lake | place: USA: Georgia | collected... | reverse complement strand
CCCATTCCGAACTCCGAAGTCAAGCCCGCCTGCGGCAATGGTACTGCAGTTTTAACTGTGGGAGAGTAGCTCGGTGCAGCCTTTTTATTCCGAATCCCCGAGAGAGAAATCTCTCGGGGATTTTTTTTTCATGATCTTCTGGTCACTAGTTGAGCATCTTTCCAGTTTACTGGAACTAATAAATCAAACTGAAAAAAGGCTAATCAGCGGAATTTAGAATTTACCAAAGCCGAGATGGCTGATTTATGGTGGAATAAAAAATCGATTAGTCATTCAGAAATGCAATAATGGTCTTGCACAAATCCAAAACTCCAGCTTCTCGAAGCTTTTAGCTTTAAATTAATATCGCTTGATAAACGGCCAAAGAGGGGAATTCCTTCTCCGAGTATAATTGGAATTCTGGTGATCGTGAGGTCTGCAATTAAGTTTGATTCCAGAAATGACTGGATTGTTTGTCCGCCGTCAACATAGGCTTTCTTAATTCCACTTGATTGGAGTCTGTCTATCAACTGCTCAGGCGATTCTTTTGTTAACGTTACGGAAGTGGGGGTTGAGTGCGGCAAAATGAATTTTTGTCGACTCATTACGAAGACCTTTTTATCGCCATACGGCCAATTTACAAAAGAGAGGACCTTTTCAAAAGTTTTCCGTCCCATAATAATGCAGTCCATTTGCGAGAAAAAATTGGAGTAACCACAATCCTGGCCATCGGGGATATGCGAGTTTGCTTCCTCTAGCCAGTCGATGGAACCATCGTTTCTCGCGATGAATCCATCGATGCTTGTTGCGATGAAAACATGGCAGCTCGTCGCCATTCTGTCGCTCTCCACACTTTCTCTAACAGCAGGATTGTTCCAGAAAAGAACAATCTCTAATTTGGAAGTGTTAGTTTAGACCCAATTCGTGAGACTCTGTTTGCGCAACGCTTCATAGAGCAAACTTCTTTCGGTCACGACCATTTCTCGCTCACACATTTTGCTTCCCAAGTGCCCCCGATGGTCATCGTAAGGATTACAAACAGCTAATTTATTATTCTCAAGAGGTGCTGCACCCACGTTGAGAAGGTCGCTGAAGAGCTCGGTGTCCACATCTGAAAAGTCGCAGGTCAGTGATTGTCCGGATAAATATTGAAGTCCATGAGCCCGTGCGAGTGCACGGGCTAAGGTTGACTCATTGACAGCATGAAGTTCTAGGAGAACATCTGCAATAGACATCTTCCAATGCTCTGCCAGGCGTGACGCAAGAGTCCAATCGACTTCATCTATTTCTGAAACCGCTCGAAGTGCCTGGAAAAATTCAGGCAACAAGATTGTGTGATGGTGCGCCATTGAATTAGGAAGCTCCCATTGGAAGTGCCCTTTTACGCAGTTCTTGGATTCTCTTTTCTATCCGTTTTTTGGCTTGAGACCACTCCACGTCGGCATCTATTCGCCAAGCAGGTAATTTTTCGAATAATGCCGCTGCCGACTCAAAATATTTTAAAGCACCTGGAATATCTCCCTGCGCTAATCTCAATTCCGCAAGGTGCTCGTGAATGACAGGTTCATTGGGTTCGAGTTGCATCGCAGATAACAAAGACTTTTCTGCCTCTGAGAGTCGTTTAAGCTTGAAATAAAGCCAGCCAAGTGAGTCGATGTAGAAACCATTTTTTGGATCTTTTTGCGCTGCTCGTTGCACAAGAGATAAAGCAAATTCAAGATTTTGATTTGCTTCACCCAACGTATATCCGAGGTGGTTGAGTGATTGAACGTGATCTGGAAACCTTGCGACCATTTTCTCGAGGGCTGCAATTGAAGCAACGCGTGAAACAGTGTGTTCAAGATAGGCTGCTTTTAAATATTGAAGATCAACAGAGCGAGGGAATTTCTGTAAGCCTGAATCCGCATAAGATTGGGCTTTTATAAATTGACCCATTTTTGCAAACGAGCCTGCAAGGAACTTAAAATCATCTTCGGTTGGTTTTTGAAGCTGAGAATTCGCATATTCCTGTAAAAGTGACTCGACCTCTTGAAAGTTTCCATCTTCAATCTTTAGCTGAATGATGCGCTGATTTGACGCCTTTGCGATTTCAGAGTGTCCTTTGACAAGCGAGTACAAACGAAGTGCCTCTTGACGATTCTTGGATCTTTCTTCGCATTGCGCAGCATAAAAATACATTCTCTCTTTGTCTGTTGCTTTGTCGACAAGCTGCAAGAATCTCTTTTTGGCCTCTTCGAATTCATCAAGCTGAAATAGGACATATCCTAACTGGAAAATAAGATCAGGATCGAGTGCTCCATCGCTGTCGCTTGTTGATTCTAATCGAAGCAGGAGTCGACGTGCTTCTTGAAATTTATTTTGTTTTAGGAGTTGAGTTACATAGTAGCGCGCAAGTGTATCGTTTTCAGGCTGCTTTTCGTAGGCCTCGCGAAAGTATCTCTCTGCAGCTAACTCGTTCTTTTCCTCAGATGCTATGAAGCCTGCGAGAGTCCAGCCTTCAATGTTTTCTGGATTAATTTTAAGCAGTCGATCGAGCAGATTTTTCGCTTCCTTATAATTTTTTTCTTCGGCTTTAAGTCTTGCCAGACGCAAGATGAAATAAGGAGACTGAGGCATCCCACTGATTGCATTCATCAACACTTCTTTGGCCTTATTTTTCAGACCGGCCTCCAAAAGCATCGAGATGTATCGAGAAGCGACTTCTTCGTTTTTGGGATGTCGTCGATATGCGCTTCCAAGGATATCGATTGCTTCATCTCGTGAGCCTTTTAGCTGAGCAATATAGGATCTCGCCAGAGCAGGTTCTGGGCTTTTACCATAGAAAAGCTGAAGCTTTCGTGCGATTTGCTCGCCTTCAACAAGGTCTCCGTTGAGTGTTACGAGTCTGACCAATTCGATTCCTGAGACTAAGCTAGGATGAGAATTGAAAACTGAGCGCATAAGTCGAGTGGCTGGTTCAATCTGTTTTTGGTTGATGAATTGCTCAGCCAACAAGAAAGCAAGGTCTGCCTCGGCATCTGATAGCGGACCTTTCGCAAGCTGCTCAACAATTTTATCCCAATCACCCCCGGACCTTTGAACCGTTAATTCCTTTCCTGAAGCTTCATAACCGGAGGCATCAGAGTCCTGGTTTGACTTGGAATGCTTTAGTGATTGACATCCTACATTTGAAAACATGGAGCTAGCGAACACTAGCAGCACGAGGCGTGAGCGATAAAAGCGCCAAAATTGCATAGTGTAGAATTCCTATTATTTGAGTTCGAGTGCTGCGCAAAGCTTGCGCGGCAAACCATCAAACGCTCCACTTGACATGAAAACAATGGTATCGCCAGGTTTCGCGAGTGCAACAAGTGTACTAAGCAAGACTTCGTTGTCATTGTAATATGTCGCTTTGGTTCCAATTAAGCTGGCGACTTTGGGACCATTTAACGATTCATCTTCTTTGAGTCGCAAATCTACGGGTACTTTTCCGAGCAAAACTAAGTCTGCAGCCGCAAAGCTGCCAGCCAATTGTTCCTGGAGAACACTCCGTCTCATAGTTGCGTTGCGAGGGTCAAAGCAGGCAATCAGTCTTCCACCTCGTCTTGCGGATTTTACATAGGATTGAAATGCATCGAGTGTTGTTGAAATTGCGGTTGGGTGGTGAGCGAAATCATCAAATATTGCTATATCTTTCGACTGGCCGACGAGTTCAAATCGTCGTCTCACTCCCAAGAAGGTTCCTGCTGATTTTGCCCATTTCTCAATTTCGATTGCGGATGGTGCTAATTGGATTTGCTTTGCCTCGCTTACCACTTTTTCGTTGCTAATGAGTGAAATCGCTTGAACGACTGCGAGTGCCGCGGTTGCATTCATTGCATTATGTTCACCGAAAAGGCGTGTTTTAAATTCGATCGGGATTCCAGAGGGTGAAATGCATTTGACCAGCGTTCCATCGACGAAAGTCTCGGATTTCAGGAGATTCCAGAGCTGTGCTGAAAAATTTGGCTTTTTCTTACCAAACCAAATTGTCACAGCTTTTGATCTTCGCACCACGTTAACGACCCTTGAGTCATCCGCATTTGCGACAACAATTCCTCCCCGATCACGGGTCAAACAAGCAAGTCTATAAAACTCTTCTTCAATCGCCTCAATGTTTGGATAAATATCAGCATGATCAAATTCGATATTATTGATTAGTGCAACGCTTGGCTCGTAATGTAAGAACTTTGGTCCTTTGTCGAAAAGTGCAGAATCATATTCGTCACCTTCGAGAACAAAAAGGTTTGCGCTACCCAGTTTATAGCCATGTTGGAAATTCGCAGGCGATCCTCCTACAAATAGTGATGGATTTTTCCCGAGATCATCGAGAATTTGAGTAATGAGACTTGTGGTTGAAGTTTTTCCGTGAGTCCCAGACACAACAATATTTTTTGATTTATGGAGGAAGAATTTTCGCAACGCCGATGGAAAACTCATTGTTATCAGATCGGACGCAAGAAGGGATTCCATTTCAAGGTTTGGCTTGAGTTCGGCATTTCGCCTTGTGATGACGTTCGCGAGAACCACCGCATCCGGTGTTGTTTTCGTGAGAGTGTCAGAATGGTAGCCAATCGTTTGCTCAAGCCCGATATGACGTATCACTTCGTCCATGGGTGGATAGATGGGGTTGTCACTTCCGGTAATTCGAAATGAATCTGATACAAATAAACCAGCAACTGCCGCCATTCCCGTGCCACCGACTCCCGTGAAGTGAAGTTTCGGCCGTGGTGATTCACCATTCGTGGATGTTGGAAGAAACAGATCCGCCGGAAAAGTAGTTGCAAGTCCTGGTCGATCGATTGCACTAAATGAAATGAGGAGATTGCTTGATGGACCGTCAACTGTGAGGACAACGTTAGAGTGAGCTACGAGCGGAAGTCTCGACTGCGCGTGACCAAAGACTTTCGCGACAACAACAGGAATTTTCACTTTACGCGCGAATAGGTCTGCAATCTCTTCCTCGCTGGCATGCGAGCCATCTGCTTTGGGGCAGTTGGTGAAATTTCCAAGTACAATGGCCGCGCAATGGTCAATCATTCCTGAATTTAAAAGAGAATCGAATTTGCGCACGATTCGAAAGAGGTCTTCATTAATGTCTTCAAGAAAAAGTATCGAGTTATTTGGGATCCCGACATAACGAATTGCGGAAAAGCTTTCTGCAAGACTCAAGTTGAATGGAATACAGGGTCCCTGAATCTGTCGTTTCAAATTCGATGAATGCTTTGAAACTTGGCAATGGACGTCTATCTCCTTTGGAGTTCTGCCGTGAATGAGGTCAAACAAGATTTCAGAGTCTCTGTTGTTGGCTTCTAGGAGAGACGAATCAAGCGCGTGATTGGCATGCACATAAGTTAAGTTGGGATGACGCGCTGCGAGATAATTTCCAAGAAAGGAGTTGTCGGAGAAGCCGATAAAAGTCTTACTGGGAAGAACGGGCGGCAGAGTTGATTCAATAAAGCGAACGAGTTCGGTTGTACCGAATCCTCCGCGAGACGCCCAAATAAAATGATATTTGCGATGAGTGAGAGCCTGAGAGAGCAGTATCGCTCTCTCAATCGGCTTTCCTGAGGTGAGCTCAAAGTCTTCCGCGACCTCTGGTGCAAGCTCGGTAAGAAGAATGCCTCGACTTTTGAGTTCGCAGATACGCGCGACTCGCTCGCCTTCCGTCAAACGTGTTTTACCTGCCGGATGAATGAGCGCTCCATTGGGCTGAGCGATAACCATGCCTCTATTCCTCCCAGATTCATCGTGGTTTGAGTAAACGCTATGATGAACTGAAAGAAGCAATTTCGCTAGAGTCGGGGCTCAGTATCGTGGAATTGTTGGCTCTACCTCTTGTGAGTAGCGGTCGATCCCGCCGCGCATCGAGACAGCATTTGGCAATCCATTCTGGCGCATGTAGAGAGCCGCGTTGAGACTCCTCACCCCATGATGGCAATAGACAAGCACCGCGAGAGATTGGGCACCTTGTTCAAAAATGAACGGCATCGTCTTTTCCGAGAGTAGAATTGGATTTTTTCCCAGCCTACAAAGGTCGAATTCCCATTGCTCGCGAACATCGACGATCATCACTTTATCGCTTTGTATAAGTTTAGCTGCTGCCGAAGGGTCTATTTCGGCCGACTGCATGTCCATAATTCCAGAATTGAGTGATTCTAGCATCGCTGCTGCGTCTTTACCGTGTTTTTGAGCGACTTGTTCGACCGTCTCGTTTGGTTCAAAGCCACAAGATGCACAACCGCCAACATGAAATTGCGCGTGAAGCATTGCTCTTGCAAACGGATAACGTGATTCGACTTCTTTCATCGTAGATTCAAGGCTGAATTCTATCATCGTGAGCAGCTCCCCCCCAGAAAATGACATCACCTTCGGTCATATCCTTGTTCAATACTTTCGGCACGCTATAATCAGCTGACTCAGATCTCAAATCTTTTCTGCTGAGGAATTGTCAATATGCAGGATGTGTCCCGTTGGCTTGCAGAGCGACTGATGAGCATGCCAGAGGTCGATTTTGCCAAGACCTCGCATCGAAAGGTCCCGGATATTTGTCGTAAGATTGCGGAATTCAATTATTATTCCGTCCCGCTTGCGAACGGCGTTGGTTCAGCTGTCTTGGCATCGCCACGCGAGCCTCGCTCGGGAACACCTGTGCTTGTGGTGTTGAGTCATGCATTGGGCTTCGATGCGACTTACCCCTACTGGCATTGGATTGAGGCATTGAACAGCAAAGGGCTGCACGTTCTTTCGGTTGACTGGGACGGTCATGGAGTGGGGGGTGGTTCGTCACTGGACATGCAATCCGCTTCAAGATCAATACCCATACTCCTTCAGAAATTATACAGCTCACCTGGGGCTGCACAATTGAATGCGGAAAGACCTGGCCCCATGTGTTTTTTGATGGGTCATGCGGCCGGGGCTGCCTATGGATTGCTCGCGGCTTCTAGGTCAGACTGTGCAAAGCTAGTGTCTGGCGTGATTGCTGTAAGTCCGACAGTGAACACCTACAATGACGGTGCGTTTAGAAGAGAGCGCTGGACAGTGTTGAATCCCATGGCGTGGATCAGAGACTTTTTAAGTTTAATTCCGTTTTATGGTGTTTCTGGAGTCATCCCTCCTTCGCAAAAACGGCAGATGAAAACTTTCCCGTTGCGCATGAGAATTGGTGTCGACCGGGAAACTCAGCTAGCAAATTTCGTAAGCGAGACTTTTGCAGCAAGAAAAGTTCTAAGAAATATTAAGACACCAGTTTTATGGTTTCATGGAGCCAGAGATAAACGAGTTCCATTCGAGCGGGCGTTATCTTTGATGACTGAAATTCCCTCCGCTCTTTTCACTCATGTAGATGAGCAGCGAGGACATACACGGTTGATGTATTCGTCAGAAGTACCTCATTATGCAGCGAAGTTCATTGATACCTGTGCATCACTAAAACAAAGTTAAAACGGTGAAGAAATGGAGGTCCTAATGATCAGAGGGAGTCTGGTTAAGTCTTCGATGAGCGTAGCGGTCACCTTGCTCGGTGGGGGAGTCGTTTCCTCTGCACTTGCGCAAGAAGGAAGTGGTGGAGAGTATAAGCAGCCGCTGGGCGAGCAGCCAGTCTATGGCAAACGTTACACTCCCGGAATTTCTGATACACGCTACGTCATTGAAATCAATGCAGCGCAACTCGCTAACAAAGGCTTTGAATTAGAATTAGAGTCGCGTGGAAGCGATTCAATGAATTTCGGTGCCGATTTTTTGTTCACTGATAAATCTGTTTCGGGAGATTCTTCTTCGTCAGCTTCTACACAAAGTTTGATGATTGCGCCTAAGCTACGCTTGTATCCGATGCAAGCATTAAATGGCGTTTTTCTGGGCGGTAAAATCTATCTTGGACAAGTGAAAACGACTGTTACTGTAAATGGGAAAGAATCTGAAAAGTCGTTCAGTCTTTTTGCACCCACCGTCCACGTTGGATATCGCTTTTTGAGTACATTCGGATTTACTTGGTCGCTTTATGGCGGAGCTGGAGTTAATTTTCCTCGACCAAAGTTTGAGTCGAAGTATCTCGCTACCGGAGTTGATCAAAATGCAGCTTCAGACATCATCACTAAGGTCAACGACGCCAACACAGATGTGCGTTTTGACATCGGCCTGACCCTTGGTGTTGCCCTCTAATTAGCAAGCTTTGGGTCTAGATAAAAAAACCGGCAAAGCCAGTTTTTTTTATTGAATGAAGATGTTTTTTCAAGATCTGAATAGAACTAAGAGAATCTCAATCTATTTTATATCGAGCATACTCTTCAGAGACGGTCTTTTTGATAAAAGAAATGATGTCACTGGTGGCGACCATTTGAGCAGGGCTGCGGTTGTCACGATATTTGAATTCAACTTTGTTCTCAGAAAGATTACGCGGTGAGAAGATGACTCTCAATGGGATGCCGATCAGATCTGCGTCGGCAAATTGTGAGCCTGGTTTTTCATCTCGATCGTCGAGTAAGACTTCAACGCCTGCATTTCGAAGAGCTTCATAAGTTTCGAGAGCCTTTTGTTCAGTGTGTCCTTCTTTTTTATTTAGCACGCAAATGTGAACGTCGAACGGAGAAACAGTGATGGGCAAGACCGGGCCCCGTTCATCATGACTTTCTTCAATAATTGCTGGCAGCAGGCGAGTGATACCAATTCCATAGCAGCCCATGACGTGGTTTTGCGCGAGTCCAGACTGGTCAAGGAATGTGCAATTCATAGACTGAGAATAACGTGTTCCAAGGTGGAAAATATTCCCAATTTCAATTCCGCGCGTTTCTTGCAGGGCCTCACCACACTCTGGGCATGGATCACCGGCTCGAGCAGCAGCAAGGTCACCCGTTTTTACACGTTGCTTTTGCCAATCATTTAACGTTGAGAGGAAATCTCGTTCTGCATTAAAATTCATGAGGTGAACGCCGTCTTTGTTGGCACCAACTGCGAGGTTGCTCGACGCGAGGACTGAGCTGTCGAGAACAACCCAGCATTTTGAAAGATTCAAACCAATAGGGCCAGTTGAACCAGAAACGGCACCAGCTGCTTCGATCACTGAATCTTTGGCAGGAATCAATTCTTTTTGCAGAATTCCTTTGAGCTTTTGTTCAACGACATCAAGATCGCCTCTGACGAAAGCGATGACGAGTTCTTGTTCCTTGGTCTGAAACATGACGGCCTTGCATGTTTGCGAGGGGTCGATCTTTAAGGAATTCGCAAGGTCAGCAATTGTCTTGATATTTGGCGTATCAACACTCTGAAGTTTCAGCTCTGCTGATTTTGTATTTTTAAAAGGGCTGGTAGCGACTTCTTGGTTCGCTTTGTAACTGCATTTTGAGCATGTAATAAGAGTGTCTTCGCCAGAGGGAACGAGCATCATGAATTCGTGCGAGAACTTCCCGCCAAACATTCCATTGTCGGACATGACGCTGACGAAGTTTCGGCATCCAGTTCTTTTAAAAAAGCGCAAATAGGCTTCATGCGCTCTCCAATAATATTTCTGAAGATCTTCTTCTGAAGAGTGGAAACTATAAGCGTCTTTCATTGTGAATTCGCGCAACCGAACCAGCCCTCCACGCGGTCGAGGCTCGTCACGGAATTTAGTTTGAATCTGGTACATCATCGCCGGGAGTTGGCGATAGCTTGTTAATTCAGTCCGAGCGAAAAACACCACTGGTTCCTCGTGAGTCATGCACAAAACCATTGGTTTTTCGTTTCGGTCAACCAGTCTGAACATATCTTTGCCAATTGCGCTGTATCTTCCACTTTCATCCCAAAGTTCTTTAGTGCCCAGGCAAGGCATCTTAACTTCTTGGCCTTCAACACGATTCATTTCATCACGGCAAATGGATTCAATTTTTGCGATCGAGCGTTGCGCAAGCGGAAGGAGTCCATAAACGCCGGCTGAGTATTGACGAATGAAGCCACCGCGAAGCAAAAACTTGTGGCTGACCAGCTCCGCATCACGAGGGGTTTCTTTTACTGTGCGTCCAACAAGTTTAGACAAAAGCATGAGTCAATACTCCAGGCGGTTTGGTAGAATTTTGTTAGCTTTTTAAATTACTGGTAGGGTTCAGTTAATTCGCCAACGATTTCAAACGACGATTTCCCATATGGGCCTGAAACATCGGAAATCCGGAGGCGACCCTGAATCCAGATTGGTCCAAAAGACATCGCGGCTTTTCTGCCGCCGGTCATTTTTACATGCACCATTTGATTGGCTGGGGGCGGTGGAACGTGAATGCAGGCCATTGGGCTAGGGACGAGTAAGAACTCAGTAACCGCATTTTGATTGTCTTCGAGTGGAATCATAAAACCTGGTATTTTTACTCTCTGACCATCGACCTTTTTCAGCTGCTCGCTGGCTTTTCCAGTAGAAAGATCTAGTTCTCGCAATGTTGCCCAATCGATGGATGCTGGTTTTGCATCAGGACTTGCAGATGCTGCAAGGTCAGTCGCACCTCTGTTGATGTAAGCATAAATTCCTGCAAATCCCAGCGCGAAGCCAATAGTACTTAACATCGTGATTCTAAGCCAAAGTGGCATGAGAAACCCCCAAAACTGCGATTCTGTAATATACATATGAAAAAAAAAAGGGCCAATGAATGCGAGCGAGTTGCGCTTGTGAAGCGTCCTGTTAAGGTTGTACGTGAAAATATATTGTGCGCAATAAAGAGGCAAATGTGAGTCACACTGAGGCACTCCTGGACCACCTGGAAAGCCTTGCGCAAAAACACTTCGGGCTTTCTACCTTGCGGCAACAGCAGCGAGAGGTGTTCAATGCTCTGTGCTCGCACAAGCAGGTTTTAGCAATGCTCCCAACAGGAGCAGGAAAAACTCTCATTTATGCTCTTGCAAGCTTGCTGTATCATGAGGCCCTGACAATCGTTATTTGTCCATTGATTGCGCTTATGCGCGACCAGCAGCAGCGGATGGCAAAGGCTGGAATTCAGTCGGTGAGTATTTACTCCGAGCAATCCGAAGACGAGCGAAAAGGGGCATATAAACTATTAAACTCGGGTAGTGTGAAGATTCTTTTTGTGAGCCCTGAGCGTTTTGCGTTGGCAGGTTTTCAGAAGTTTTTAAAGCGTTTTAAAATTGGAATGTTTGTAGTCGATGAAGCTCACTGTGTGGTGACTTGGGGGCATTCTTTTCGCCCAGAATACGGCCAACTGAGTGCTTTATTGAAAAGCTTTGACAAATCAAAAATTCTCGCTTTAACAGCCACTGCGTCTCGCTCAAGCCGGGCTCTCATTCGTGACATGGTTTTTCCAAATGCAGATTCTGTCTTTGAGGTCGTTGATCAACCGCTGAGAGACAATATTTTCGTGGAGTCGATTCGAGTTTACTCGGAAGATGAGAGATGGACAGTCGTAAGAGCAGTTTTATCTGAGACGAAATCGAGTAAGTCGATATTATATTTTCCTCGGCGCGAGCAGTGCCAAAGGGCTGCGCAGGAGCTTAGGAAGCTCGGCTATCATGCGATTGTCTATCATGCGGGGCTTGAGCGAGATTTGAGGAGGTCAGCAGAGGATTATCTGCGACAATCAACTCGGCCCGTTGTTATTTGTGCAACTTTGGCTTTTGGCATGGGGATAGATTTGCCTGATGTGCAGTTGATCATCGTTGTTGGGTTTCCCGGTAACATTGAAGAAATGTTTCAGATGATGGGTCGGGCGGGCCGGCAAGGAGAAAAAGCGCGAGCGGCGATCGTCTGGTCTGGATCGGATCCCAAAAAACGCATGTTTCAGTTTGAAAAAATGCTTCCCGAGCAATCTCTTCTCGTCGAACGAATGCGCACGCTTGCTGCCTTTTTTCCCGGAGATCAGCAATCAAAATTGATTTCTAAGGCAAAAGTCTCAGAGTTGATGCGTCCCTTTGCGAAGGATGAACGGGAGCTTTCGCAATGCGTTGATACTTTGGCAGGGGTTTTGTCGATGCTCGGGCGAGGCGGAAGCCTCGATTCGTCGCGGTCCCCTTGGGTGACTATCGAAACAGGTCAAAATAAAGCGATTTCTGATCTGCTCTGCGATCTTCCGGTTGGATTATCGCGCAGACGCATTGTTCTTGAATGGCTCTTGGCTAGGCGAAAAAAGGAATCGCTTTTGGGCAATTCTGCTTATCTTTCCTTTCCACTGAACGAGATCGAAGAAGATACTCAAATGCTTTCGGAGCGGCTGATAGAGGTCCTGAGATTCTACTCAGATCAGGGCGCTCTGCGCTGGAAGATTGTTCCGACTGATGAGGCGCGAAACAGTATTTTGCTCATGGGAAGCCTACCTGACCTTTTGCAGCAATTGCCGCGATATCTGCGCTGGCGGACAACACTTTTACAGAGTTTGCAGGCTTTATCGACATTTGTCACCGCGGAACAATGTAGAATGCGAACGGCAGATGCATTCTTTATTCAAAGGCGCCAAGGTGCACTGATGAGTGGTCAGGGGGGATGTGGCAGATGTGACCTATGCAGGAGGCGCTCTGTTTCGTTGCCAAGGCCAATCATTGATCCCAACGCTGGCGCTCTGACGCTAAATCAGCCTGACCACTTGATATAAAAACAAAATTTTGATGCAATCAAAGAAAATTAAAAACAATTGTAGGTGTGGGAACAGGCGTGAAGAAAAATCAGATTGAAAAGCAAAAGTCGGGTCTGAAGCAAACTAAGAGAAGTGTTCGTGCTTCCGCCCAGAATGGCGGATCTGTTACGCTCCAGCTGCTGTCTCAGCGAGATAAAGATTTTCCAGTTGAAGTGAAGCTCAACAAAACTAAGCGCAGCTTTCGGCATCTGAATTCGAACGAGGTGTATCGGCACTGCGAAATTGATAACCAAACCGTTTCTAAAAATTCAAGCAAAGTTCCTAATTATGAAATCATATCTCAGTCAAGAGCGGTGCGCGCGATTACCGTTGGATTAGGTGTGCAAAAACCTGGCTACAATATCTATGTTGCTGGAGTACAAGGCACTGGTAAAACAAGCGTTATTCGAGGCTTTCTAAAAAAGACGGCTGAAATCCAAAAAACGCCCTCGGATTGGATCTACGTCTATAATTTTAAGAATACAGAGTCCCCGCGAGCAATTGAGCTAGCAACGGGTTTAGCGAAGAAATTCAAAAAAGATATGGATGAGTTGATTGAGCAACTCACGACCGAAATTCCAGATGCATTGCAGTCTGAAGAATATGAAAATAACGTAAATCAGACGGTAAATTCGAGCAATGAAAAGAAAGCGAAGCTTTTTAGCGAGCTCGAAAGAACCTCAAAGGCGATGAATTTTGGTGTCAAGTCGACCCGAATGGGTATCGTGACTGTTCCAATCGTGGAAGGTAAGCCGCTCTCTGAGAAAGATTACGCTGACCTGAGCGACGAACAAAAAGAGAAAATCGAACTGGAACGAAATCAACTTGAGCCTGAGGTATTAGATTTTGCGCGCAAAGTTCGTGCGATTGAAAATGAAACAAAGCAGAAGCTTGAGTCGTTGCGATCGGAGATTGGTGACTATGTTGTTAGCGCTGCGATGCAGCCGTTGATGAAGGAATATGCGAATAATTCAGCTGTCGTTTCATACCTAAATGAAGCCAAGGAGCATCTCCTCGAAAATATCGAAGATTTTGCAAAAGATGATGACGATGAAGATGGTGATGAAGACGAAAGCCCTATTCCACAACATCTTCGCAAGGGTGATTCTTATTTGCCTTATCGAGTCAATGTCTTTGTTGACAATACCGAGACTAAGGGCGCTCCGATTGTTATTGAGTCCAACCCAACTTTCTACAACTTGTTTGGAAAGATCGAAAAAAACATTGAGTATGGTATCTACACAACGGACTTTAAGATGATTAAGGCTGGAGCCTTAGCGAGAGCTAACGGTGGATATCTAGTCCTCAACGCAATTGACGTGCTCAGAAATCCGCAGGTTTGGGACACACTCAAGCGCGTCCTTAAAAATCAGAAGCTTTTTATCGAAGATCTCGGAGAGCAATACAGCATTCTGCCGACGAGCGGATTGCGGCCTGAACCTATCGCCCTCAATGTAAAAATTGTTTTGATAGGCTCAGACTGGATTTATCGCATGCTTTATCAATTTGATGAAGATTTTAACAAGATTTTCAAGATTAAAGCTGACTTCGATCTGCAGATGCCAAGAAATGAAGATACAATTAAAGATTATATCAACTTTGTATCTACGAGAACGCAAGTTGAAAATCTGCTTCCATTTGATGCCTCAGCAATCGCAAGTATCGTTGAGCACAGCAGTCGCATTGTAGATGATCAGGACAAACTGACGACACGATTCAGTATGATAAAAGACCTGACTATCGAAGCTGACTTCATGGCTAAGGAACGCAAGGCTAAGCGCATTACTCGTGATGATGTCGAAAAGGCAGTCGATGAGCGTTATTTCCGTTCCGCCCTCGTTCAAGACCACCTCAATGAAATGGTGACTCGCGGCGATATTTTAATCTCTGCAAACTCGAGACGTGTTGGGGAAATCAATGGACTGGCCGTTTATAATTTGGGAGATGTGTCGTTCGGAATGCCAACTCGAATTACCTGCCGCACCTATAAAGGTAAGCCAGGAATCGTCAACATCGAGCGTGATGCCGCGTTGTCGGGAAAAATTCACAACAAGGGAATTTCAATTCTGACGAGTTGGATTAATGCTGTTTTTGGCAAAAAAGATCCTGTAGTCTTGGCCGCGACAATCTGTTTTGAGCAGAACTATAGTGGAGTTGATGGTGACTCTGCGACGTTGGCGGAAATGGTTCTCATTCTTAGCACTCTCGCAAATATTCCGATCGATCAGAGCATTGCTGTCACTGGTTCTGTCAATCAATTTGGAGAAGTTCAACCTGTTGGCGGAATCAACGAAAAGGTCGAAGGCTTTTTCAGAGTTTGCAAAATAAAGGGCTTCAACAAGCGACAAGGGGTTATCATCCCTGTGCAAAACATGAAGCATTTGATGCTCCAACGTGAGGTTCGTGAAGCAGTCGAGCGAGGCGAATTTCACATATGGTCAGTCACCAGGGTTGAGGAAGCACTTGAGTTGCTGACCGGTTATGTGGCTGGTGAGTGGGACGAAAAGAAACAGCGATTCTCGCAAGGAAGTGCGTTTGCAGAAGTCGCCAAAGCGCTGCATCCAAAATCTTCGCAAGGTGGCTCGAAGGGCGAACAAAAAAAGAGCTCTAGACCAAAGAAAACTGCCGCTCGGGCGGTTAAGAAGAAACCGACGAGAAGAAAATAAAGATGAGATTTTATTCGCTCAAAGAACTCTTTGAGTTGCGAAAGAGCGTGAGTTTAAGGCCCCGACACGGCTTTGTTCGTTTGTTTTTGTTTAAAGAGAAATTGGGCGCGATGGATTCAACGGGTGCCGTTTGGCCTATTGAATTGTCGCCAGACTCATCATTCGACTCCCTTAAAATGGGAGTCGTTTATCGGGTTGCTTTGATAGCAATGCCATTTCGCGAAGCTGGAAGCAACATGAGCCCTCGGCTGCAGTTTTCGGAGCTTTCCCAGGTTTCTGGTAGTCAAGATGCGCCGTGGTCTGTCCCTCGTGTTGCCAACCCACAGGTATTTCTGCCGACTCATGAGCCAGCTTTGAGTACTGAAGAGAGCCATTTTTTTTCGACTCTAACTTCAGAAAGAAGCAAGCAGATCTCGCAGCGCAGTTTGGCTATCAGCTGTGCTCGCCAATTCCTAAATCGGCGAGGATATATTGAGCTTGATCCCCCTCAGCTCGTGATTTCTGGCGGCGTCGAGCGATACTTAAAGGTTTTCAAAACCTCATATCAAGATCACCGAGGGCAGGTCTGGGATATGGAGCTACCAACCAGTCCTGAATTTTCATTGAAGAAAATTGCAACAGAAGGGGTTGGTAAGATTTTTGCGCTGACTCACGCATTTCGCAATGAAGGTGAACTTTCCAAACAACATGATCCAGAATTTCTGATGCTTGAGTGGTACCGATTGAGTCAAGACTTTCAAAGCCTGATTAATGAGACTCAAGAATTGGTCAATGCAATAGCTGCTTCGATTGATGGTGCGCCAGGTTTACCCAAGGGTTCCTGGCCACAATTCACTGTAGACGAGCTTTTTTTAAAGTTTTTAAACATAGATTTGAGAACATTTGATGACGTAGAAAAATTTCGTGACGCTGCAGCGAAAGTTTGTTTATCAATAGTTCAAAGCGATTCATGGGATGATGTCTTCTGCAAGCTCTTTATGGAATTTATTGAGCCGGAATTAGCTAAATACCCAGCCGCAATTGTGAGTCATTATCCTTCGCAAATGGGAGCACTTGCTCAACTCACTGAGGGTTCTCGACACACGGTTGATCGTTTTGAGGCCTACTTGTTTGGCGTAGAGATCTGCAATGGCTATCGTGAGCTCACTGATTTCCACGAATATCGAAATAGAGTCGCATTCGTTCAGCAAGAGCGCTCGGATGTTCGGCGAGATCCTCAATTTGAGTCTTGTTTGGAAGTGGGTCTTTATCCATGCGTTGGAAATGCACTTGGACTTGACCGTGTCATTGCGTTATTGATGCGGCAAAATCATTTGCAAGATATTTTGCCATGGCCTTTTGAATCACGCTTTCCCGAGGCAACAATTGCGCTTGAATAAAAAGGAACGTGCGTGCGATTTGCAAGAGTCCGCTTCCCATTCGAAAAAATAGACGGATACACGTTTTTATTTCAGCGCCTTGAGAGTTTCTCAGGCAATTCTTTGAATGAATCTTTGAACGACTTCTCATCCGTAGCTTCGAGGGTTGCCTCATAGCCAGTGGTGATCTTGCTCCCAATCCATTGGACGGGAGTTGTTTGGATGATAAAGTGTTGCCCAAGTTTGTACAGAGTTTTTCCATGTCCAATTGGAAGTGAAAAGAGGAAAAGCCAAGCTAATCCTGTTCCCAAAAACCAACCTAAAGTTCTCAGCATGGTTTGCTCCTTCTTGTTGAGACACTGTGACTCCTTTTTGAGTTTGCATAACTTCCATATTCAATTGAAGCTGGCCGTGGGAAAATATAACCTGGAAGGAGATACACATGACAGATGGGCAAAAACAGCCACTTATCGGGAAACTTCAGGACAATGTGACACGTTTTTTTGAGGATTTTCATAACCGGCATCAGAAGAATATGATGTGTGGCAAGGGTTGTTCGAAATGTTGCGTTGCTGATTTGAGTGTTTTCAGTATTGAGGCGCAGCATATATACGCCTGGTTTTTGCAGTTGACGCCTGAAGAAAAGCTGAGGATTAAAGGCTCTTGGGTTAAGCAGAGCACTGATTCTGCAGCCGCAGCAATGAGCTCTGAAAGTCAAAAATGCTCATTTTTGATTGATGATCAGTGTTCAATTTATCCGGCAAGGCCTGTCCTATGCAGAAGTCAGGGGCTTCCTTTAAAAGTGAGTCAAAGTTCCTTTGATGATGAGGAGTCATCTGAAGAATTTGAATTAAGTCTATGTGATTTGAATTTCACTGATCAACGATCATTACCTAATTCAAGCGAATGGCTCGATCTTAACCGTTTAAATACCTTGCTAGCTATCGCTCAACAACACACTGATCAGGCTGACATTGATTGGGGAGTTGTTCGTTTATCTCAGTCAGACAGTGGCCGCATTTCACTTGCTGAGCTTCGAGAGCTGCTCTTGAAGATTTAAAGATATCGCTGTAAAAGCCAGTTGAATTTCGAATGGAGTCGAAAATGTTCAATTCTGAGGCTGGCAACCCAACTCTATTGCATCGAGCTGTTGTTGTATCTGCGCTTGGATACTTTGTTGATATCTATGATCTCATTCTATTCAGCATTGTGCGAAAGAAGAGCCTGCTTGAGATAGGAGTCTCTGAAGAGAATGTTCTTCAGTCAGGAATCCGCCTAATTAATTTGCAGATGCTCGGCATGCTCTTAGGTGGAGTCATTTGGGGAGTGCTCGGTGATAAACGAGGCCGAATCTCAGTTCTCTATGGTTCAATTTTGCTTTACTCAGCGGCGAACCTTGCGAATGCGTTCATACATGATGAGCAGACGTATGGCGTTTTGCGCTTTATTGCCGGAGTTGGACTCGCCGGTGAACTCGGTGCTGCGATTACTCTCGTAAGTGAGGTTCTTGCTAAAGAGTTGAGAAGTGCGGCTGCTGGAATTGTCGCAGGATTTGGATTGTTGGGTTCAGTTGCCGCCGCTCTCATCGGCGAAGCTCTCAGTTGGCGAGTTGCCTATGGTGTAGGCGGAGTCTTGGGTCTGCTGCTTCTGTTTCTTCGAATGCAAACAGGAGAGTCTGAGATATTTGCGAAAGTTGCAGCTACAGATTCAACTGCTCGGGGATCATTTTTCACCTTCTTCGCACGCCGTGAGAGGTTTAAGCGATATATTTCGTGTATTGGATTGGGAGTTCCAGTTTGGCTCGTTGTCGGTATTTTTGCGACGCTTGCACCCGATTTAGCAAAGGCGCGTGGCATAGAATTCCCAGTGAAGTCTTCTCTTGCAGTGATGCTAGTTTATATTGGACTCGCAATAGGTGATTTGGCATCTGGCTGGTTGACGCATGTGGCAGGAAGTCGACGCAAGATTATTCAGGCTTTTATGCTTTCTGCGTTGCTGCTCTCTATCGTTCACCTCACGTTTGGGGGACGTTCGCCGACTTTATTCTATGGAAGTTTAACGCTTCTTGGTGTCGCAATTGGTTATTGGGCATTGTTTGTTCTTACAACTGCAGAAACCTTTGGTACCAATCTGAGAGCAACGGCGACGACAACAGTTCCTAATTTCGTGCGTGCTTCAGTGGTACCAATGAATTTTATCGTTTCCTTTTTTGCCTCTTCGGGTCAGATTGTAGTTGGTGCGTGGTGTGCTGCTGCAGCGGCATTTTCTTGTTCCTTTTTGGCGTTGTGGGCATTGCAAGAGACTCACGGTCGCGATTTGGACTTTATTGAAACAGATGGAGTCCAACTGTGACTTTATTTCTGAAAGTTGAACAGATTTTATGCGCGATTATGTGCCTGTTTATTATTTCCTGTCGGGTTCAGACGAAGGATGAAGCAGATTCTTTAAATCGAGGCATTGGTTTTGCAGGGCAAAATACTCCCGACGATATTTATTGTCCCGAAGGATATTCATATGACGCTAAGTTTCATCAATGTTTTGGTCGAGCCGGAGTTTTGGGTCCATTTACTGATTTTATGATACAAAAGTGCAAGTCGTTTGGTGGTGGTGCTCCATGTGATGGTCTTCATTGGGAGAGAGAGTTCGCTCAGGAACTGCGCGGAATAGCGACTTGTCCTATGGGTGCACAATTGGATTCGCACTCTGGCGTGTGTGCAGATTCCGTGAATGTTTTTGGCCCGTTTATGAGTTCGATGCACAAACTTTGTATTGAAGCTTCAGGTGGACCTGCATGCGAAACGATGCGCTGGTCGAGAAAGTTTTTTGAAGGGTTGCTGTTACTGAAAAAGGCGGAGCGTAGAGAGAATAATGATTTCGAAAGTTTGTTTCCTGAGCCACACGATAATGAGATCGTCGACGTCATGAGTCTTTGGGCGACCTATTATAGGATTCCGATTGTTCCTGATGCCGGCTATGATGGCATTCCCCTGCTTGATATCAGTGGGCGTGACCTTGAATATTCCCTGAGTCCTAATGATTGGTGCCACGCTGCTCTTGAGGGCTCTGTTCGAGTGATTAAAAAGGACGGCCTTGGAACTGTCTTTAACTTTTCTGGAACAAGACAAAACCGACTGCAAGTTGATTGCGTTCCGTACGTGGGACTCTCAGATTTAGGATATTCACGTTTTTATCGGGCTAAGGGCCCATTTGGCGACGGAGTGAATGGTTATCTTCTCCGTCCTTATCGCACTCTCGCAGTCGATCCGTCGGTGATACCATATGGAAGTGTTCTGTATATTCCCTCGGCACGAGGCACACAGATCACTCTTTCCGACGGTGCGAGCATTATTCATGATGGCTATTTTTTTGCTGCGGACACGGGTGGCGCAATCAATGGCAACCACATTGACGTATTTATTGGGAGTGCCGACGCGAATCCGCTGCGCTTCGTGAAATCTGCAAAAAGCGGTTCATTCAAAGCTTACCTTATTGAAAATGAAGAAATCAGAGATGCGTTGAAGAAAATGCACCTCTGATTAGATTCAAAAAGAAATCAGCTTCCTTGAGGCAGTATCACTTCTCTGTTGAGGGGGTTATCCCTCTTTTTTAATTGGTTCTGCAAGGCTTCCGCCTAAAAGGGACTTTCTTTTTTGAAGCAGCTGGATGGATTTTTCTTTAAGCTGGCTGGGTGTCTGTGACCTGAAAAAGCTAACTTCGTCAGAGTTTGGGTTCTTCTCGAGTAGTTCTGCAAGTTTCAAATAACTTTCCGAAGCTTTGCTAAGCGCTGATACCTGGATATCTTTTTGCTCTGAAAAATTTTCCATGACGTATAGGTATCTGCTCAGGGAAGCATGGTAAAGTTGCTTTTTCCAATAAAAATCGCCAACAAAAATATGGTGTTCGGCAAGTCTCCGTTTTAGAATAACCGATCTGTCGGTGGATTCCTGAATGTGCGTTGAGCGCGGAAATCGCTGTTGTAATTCGTTGTACTTTTCTAATGCTCTTTGGGTTGTCGCCTGTTCCCGCTCTGAATCATCAGGACATTGTTGATCATACGATTTTGCAATGCGAAATAGAGCAAAATCAGCTTGTGCATGACTCGGGTTCCGCTTCAAAAAATCGTCGTAATTTGCGATTGCCTCCGGGAGGCGATTCGTCCTGAAGTACGCGTCTGCTTGCAAAAGCTCCGCCTCAGAAGCGAATTGTGAATAGGGGAATCGGCTTCTATATTCGTTGACTTCTTGAACGAGTCTTTCCCAAGACTCCTCTTTGTGCAGTCCGCGCAGACGAACAATCCCATCCTCGGCGCTTAATTCGGTGATTGGTTTAATTTCGCATCCGAGCATGAAAAGCGACAAGCTCGCGCAACTCAACCCCATGATTAGAGAGCAAACTGAAACTCGAAATCGTCTATGGCCCGGTTTACGCATGTCACTTTCCTTTCATTTCTTCGACAAGTTCAATTAAGACTCCGCCGGTGGATCTCGGGTGAACAAATGCAATCCTTGTCTGATGGGCTCCAGCTCTAGGCTCCTGGTCGATGAATTGAATTCCCTTTTCCTTTAGAGCATTCAACCACGCATCTAAATCGTCGACCTCAAGAGCAACGTGTTGAATACCTCCACCGCGTTCCTCGATAAATTTTCCCACAGGACTGCCACTTTCAGTTGCTTCAAGGATTTCAATTCGGCTCTTTTCTGCTTCAAAAAATGTGACGTGAACTTTTTGGTCTGCAACCGTCTCTTCACCCGAGTTTTGAAGTCCCAGAAGTGTACCCAAGAATAATTTCGTCTGTCCTGGATTTTTTGGTGCAATGCCAAGGTGATTGATTCGCAGAATTTTCATCAGTGGCTCCTCTTAAAAGTCTTGGCTAACTCGTGTGCAACCGAGAGGGCAGGCCGTTTTCCTTCAATAACGTCTTCGAGTTCCTTTTTTTTCAGCGTGTTAATTGCAGAAATGAAATCAGGTTCAATGACGTTATGCAAGGCTCTGAGGATTTCTCTCGTAGCGCGCTCTCTTCGGACTTCATGTCCCTTCGGATGCGTTGTTTCATAAATTCGATGATCTTCTAGCGCTTGCACCAAGTCTTCAATGCCCTGTTCGTTTGTTGCGCTTGTGGCCAGGACTCGAGGGCACCAATGCGAAATGTCGCTCGGCGCAGTGTTCTCGTGGAGCTCATTCATCATGCGCGCTGGGTTTGCAATGTCTGATTTGTTGACAACATACACGTCTGCCAACTGCAAAACGCCCGCTTTCATCAACTGCACTTCATCACCGCTATTCGGCATCAGCACAAGAACCGTGGTATCGGCCAGCTCAACGATTTCACTTTCACTCTGTCCAATCCCAACCGTTTCGACGAGAATATAATCGAATCCGAGTAGCCCCGCTAATCGAATCGCGCCGCGTGTCGAACGTGCGACTCCACCAAGCGCCCCACGGCTTCCCATGGAACGTATAAAAACGCCTGGGTCGCGGAAGTGTTCTTGCATGCGGACTCGGTCGCCAAGCACAGCGCCACCTGAGAGGGGGGAAGATGGATCAACTGCCAAGACCGCAACGGATTTTTGAGATTTGCGGATAGCTCTCACCATGAGATTTGTGAGTGATGATTTGCCTGCACCTGGTAATCCCGTAAGTCCAATGACTCGCGAATGACACGCTTGTCCGGCAAAATGCTCATTCGCAAGCACGTTCATGGCAAGTAATGGATCGTTTTCAAGAAAGGTAATAGCTCGACTCAACGCTCGAATTCTTGAGCGCCATGCATCAGACATGCCTTCAACCAGGATTTCACCTGTGAGTTGGCGAGTCAGTTGTGAGACATCAACTGTTCTTTGAATAATCATGTACCATTCTCATTAGCAACGGGCTGCAGGGAACAGAGTAAGTCACCGACCGATACGCTCACGCCAGCAGTAACTTTAACGTTGAGAATGGTCCCGCGGCATTCAGCGAGAATTCTGTTTTCCATTTTCATAGCTTCGATCGTGAATAGAACGTCGCCTTCGTTCACCGGTTGCCCTTCGCGGACAAGAACAGAAATAACTTTTCCTGTCAGAGGGCTTTTTTGCTCGCCACCACCAAGAGAAGAGGTCGATTTTTTCGCCGCGATGGGTTTGACTTGATCAATTGTAAGGCGACGAAATGTCGCTGGAGCACCCATTTTTAAACGAGCATCAGGTCCTTTTAATAGGAGTCCTGTTCCTGAAAATGGGACAATAACTTCGTTAATGCAAATCGAACGACCGTCTGGATGTAGTCTTACATCGACGTCTTCAAGATGGCTCAATTCTGCATTCAGTTTGCGGGCTTTAAAGATCTGACCAGATCTGATCCCATTTGCAAGAATGTGGTCCCCAACTTCAAAATACCAAGTTTCTTTGTCGCCTTTTTGATGAACTTTGAATCTCATTTTGGCCGGCCTTTCTTGTCAACGACGAGTTGCATCAAGCCGATGGGCTTGGGACCAAGGATTCAATTCGCCGACGTCAAATGCATTCGACTGAATCGCTTTTGCATTCAACCCTTGTGCCTCATTGAGTGAAGGTGTTCCTGTGCGGACAAAATGGATTTTCAATGCTGCAGCTAGTGCAGCTTCTGCGCTTAATTCAGGTTGATGTGTCTCGAAATCTTTCAAAAGTGCCTCATTTTCTTCAACGAATCGAGTCGTATATTCGCCCGCTCGGAATGCTTGGCTTTGAAGGAGTGCTTGGTGATAAGGAATTGTTGTTTCGACTCCGTCAATGACGGTTTCCCCGAGGGCGCGAAAAAGTTTGGCGATAGCATCTTCGCGATTCTGGCCATGGACAATTATTTTTGCGATCATTGAGTCGTAGTGCGTTGGAATGCGATAACCTTGGTAGAGATGAGTGTCGACCCTAACTCCAGGTCCTGCTGGGAGTTCGAGGCGAAGAATTTCTCCAACTGAAGGTCTAAATCCGTTGAAGGGGTCCTCAGAATTTATCCGAGCTTCAAATGCCCAGCCACGGATTTGAAGGTCTTTTTGAGCAAAGGGTAACGCCTCACCTCTCGCGATTCGCAATTGCCACTGGACCAAATCGATTCCTGTGATTGCTTCGGTGACGGGGTGTTCAACTTGAATTCGAGTGTTCATCTCCATGAAATAGAATTTATCCGGAGATTCCATGATAAATTCGCAGGTGCCCGCGTTAACATATCCAACAGCTTGTGCGGCTTTTACCGCCACTCGCCCCATCTCAGCGCGGGTTTCTTCACTGATGTAGCTGCTTGGAGCTTCCTCGATGAGTTTCTGATTGCGCCTTTGAATTGTACAATCGCGCTCAAATAAATGCAGGCAATTGCCTTTTGAGTCTGCCAGAACTTGTATTTCAACATGACGCGGTCGTTCAATGAATCGTTCACAAAAAACTTCATCGCTTCCAAAATAACTCAAAGCTTCGCGTTGGCAGTTTGAAAATGCGTCCTCAATTTCTTCGAGTTTTCGAATGACACGCATTCCTCGCCCGCCGCCCCCGGCTGCTGCCTTAAGGATCACCGGGTAGCCAATTTGTTGAATGACTTTTTTGAGGTCTGTGACATCCTTGAGTGGTTCATTCTTTCCCGGAGAGCATGGCACTCCAGCAGCAGTGACAGCTCGTTTTGCAAACGTTTTGTCACCCATCGAATGAATGGCTTCTGGCGATGGGCCAATCCAAACCAACCCGGCGGCAAGCACGGCATCTGCGAAATTTGCATTTTCAGATAAAAAACCAAAACCCGGATGAACTGCCTCTGCTCCTGACTTTTTCGCAACTTCAAGAATATGATCAATTCTAAGATAGCTTTCAGCACTCGGGCCCGGGCCAATACACCATGCTTGATCAGCCATGGATACATGTTTGCTGTCGATGTCTGCCTCTGAGTATACTGCGATGGGTGAGAGCCCCAAGTCTCTGCATGCTCGAATGACTCGAATTGCAATTTCACCGCGGTTCGCGACCAGCACCTTTTTAAAGGGTCTGAAAATCAAGTCATTATATTTTTTTGCAATGGTCATGTTTTAGAGTGTCCTTCCCGAGATATTAAAGCGGGATATTTCCATGCTTTCTGCGCGGAAGCGTTTTTCGTTTGTTCGTATTCATTCGAAGGGCATTGACCAGAACATGACGAGTTTCGCGAGGCTCGATGATGTCATCAATGAATCCCTTTGAAGCCGCAACATAAGGATTGGCGAAGGTATCTCTGTAGTTTTCAATCAGCTCTTTTCTTTTAGCGTCAGGATTTTCAGCTTGAGCAATGTCATTTTTAAAGATGATGTTGCACGCGCCTTCAGGACCCATCACCGCAATTTCAGCCGACGGCCAGGCAACATTCAAGTCTGCGCCGATATGCTTGCTGTTCATGACGTCATATGCGCCACCATAGGCCTTGCGTGTAATGACCGTGAATCGTGGGACTGACGCTTCGGAAAACGCATACAGAAGTTTGGCACCGTGTTTGATGATCCCGCCAAATTCTTGCGCCGTACCTGGTAAAAAACCTGGCACGTCGGTAAAAACCACCAAGGGGATGTTAAAGGAATCGCAAAAACGAACGAAACGTGCCCCTTTGATGCTGGCATTTATATCTAATACACCTGCGAGGGCCATCGGGTTGTTTGCGACAACTCCAACAGCGTGTCCTCCGAGACGGGCAAAACCGATGATCAGATTTTTAGCGTACATAGGCTGAATTTCGAGAAATGACCCCGTATCGAAAACCCGTCTAATTACATCATGCATGCTGTAAGGTTGATTTGGATTGTCGGGAATAAGCGAGTTTAATTCATTATCAGCGCGATCGATTGGATCCGCGGTCGCAACAACTGGTGGATTCTCCAAATTGTTTTGCGGCAAGTAACCTAAAAGATTCTTCACAAACTGGATTGTTTCGTATTCGTCGGCGCAGGCAGCATCCGCGACGCCACTTTTAACATTGTGGGTTTCGGCGCCTCCGAGAGTTTCGAAATCAATTTCCTCTCCGGTGACAGTTTTGATGACATCTGGGCCGGTAATGAACATATGCGATGTGTTTTGGGTCATAATGATGAAGTCTGTGATTGCGGGAGAATACACTGCACCGCCAGCACAGGGGCCCAAAATAGCACTTATTTGCGGAATAACACCGCTTGCTAGAGTATTTCGGTAGAAAATCTCTGCATAGCCGCCGAGACTCGCAACACCTTCTTGAATTCGAGCACCACCGCTATCGTTGAGACCTACGACAGGTGCGCCATTCTGCACCGCGAGATCCATGATTTTGCATATTTTTTTGGCGTGCATATCAGATAGACTTCCGCCGAACACAGTAAAGTCTTGTGCAAAGATATAGACAGTACGGCCATTCACGCGACCACAGCCTGTGACGACTCCATCGCCCAAGATTTTTTGTTTATCCACTCCAAAATCCGTGCAGTCGTGCACGACAAATGAATCAAATTCGACAAAACTTCCGGCATCAACGAATTCAGCAATGCGCTCGCGCGCAGTCATTTTTCCTTTTTTGTGCTGAGCTTCGATACGCTCTGACCCGCCACCTTCCAGCGCTTTGGCCCGTTCGCGATGGAGTCTCTCAATCGACTGTGCTGTTGTCAGTGTCACGCTTGCTTCTCCAAGAGTCTTTTGATTTCAATAATAACGTCCTCAATGCGGGTCCCTGGGCTGAAAATAGCTCCGACGCCAGCTTTGAGGAGTTCTGGTACGTCCTCTTCAGGGATAATTCCGCCACCAATGACTGGAATATTGCCTCCCCCTTGTTGCTTTAGGCTTGCAAGAACTCGCGGGAAAAGTTCTCCATGCGCGCCAGAAAGAAGCGATAAGCCAACAATGTCGACGTCTTCTTGCACAGCTGTGATTGCGATGTCGTCAGGTGACTGTCGGATGCCGGTATAAATAACTTCCATGCCGGCATCACGCAAAGCTTTGGCAATGTATTTCGCACCTCGGTCGTGACCATCGAGTCCAGGTTTGGCGATTAAAACTCGCGGCACCTTCGAGAATCGCACACCTGCGATTTCAACTCCTGATGGATTGCCGGCTCCCGATCCCGACGGATTTTTCGAGAGGGAGAGATTTTGGAAAACAATCATGATCTGCTCCGGTTGTCCCTGGTATGAGCTCGCTGCCCTTGGGGCTGAGCTCAGCGGGACGCTTGGTGTTTTTCCGTTCGGTCGCAGTCTAGTGCGCAATCCCTAATTTGCAACTTGCCAAATCCCAATCTGGCCGCTAGAAGCCCCGCAACCCAAAGAGGATAGAACATGACGATTGGATGGTCAGCTTTGCGGCTGCATTCTCTCTCGCGGAAGGTGCTTGAAGCGACCGGCCACCGCGAGAAGGCTTTTGTTCCACCACTGATCTTAGGCGTTTGTGGGGGGTCAGGAAGCGGTAAAACGACCTTCTGCGACAAACTTGTCGAGCTGGTTGGTGGGAATCAAGTCGCGTTGCTCAAGCAAGACGACTACTACCGCGACCAAGGTCATCTGCCTCTTGAAGAGCGTTCTGAAACTAATTTTGACCATCCAGATTCGATCGAATTTCCACTTCTTTGCACGCATATTGACCTACTCGATGCTGGTCATCAAATCGCCGTTCCGCAGTACGATTTCAAAACCCACACCCGAACCAGAATCCAACGTATTGTCTCGCCTCGTCCGATTGTTATTTTGGAAGGAATTCTGATTTTCTCGGATGTCTCACTAGAGTCTCGCATTCATCATAAAATTTTCATTGATGCCACTGAGGAAGTAAGATTCCACCGGCGGCTCCGACGAGATGTGAAGGAACGAGGGCGGAGCCCTGAGTCGGTGAGTCAACAATTTGAAGAAACAGTTCGGCCAATGCATGAGCAATTCGTGGAGCCATGCAAGGAACGCTCGGACCGAGTTATATCGGGCGAGATTCCCTTCGAGACTGTCCTCCTGGAACTCTCTGCATATTTGAGACAAACTATACGCCGTAGTTGAACCCGACATAAAGCCTGCAGATGGGGCTGAAACAGAGGGAAATTCAGGGAGGAATCGGCGTGCTCAACATGACTGTCCGCTGGCTGAAGCATGTATCACCGCATGAACTTGAATTTGAGGGGATTTCTGAGGAAGTCCTGCGCACCCATACCGGTGCCTCGTCAACAACTGGCGTGCCTAAAAGATATCACTCGCCTAAGGATCTGGTTGCCATTGGAATCGCTGGATGTACTGGTGTTGACGTTGTCTCGATACTTAAGAAAATGCGGCAACCACTTGAAGATCTTGCTATTGATATTGGGTTGACACAAACGACCGAACACCCGCGGGTTTTTAACACCTGTGCTTTGTCCTATCGTTTTATCGGGCAAGACCTTGATGCTGATAGGGTCGTCAGAGCTGCCGCTTTGTCCTTTGGTAAGTATTGTGGCGTCAGTGCGATGATAAAGCGCAGTGGTTGTCATTTTGAGCCGATGGTTTTTTTAAACGGCCAAGACCTTACTCAGTCATTTAATGTCGTTCTCGAGGAACTTGAGCGAGCAGATGCTGCAGAAGGGTCACCGCAAAGAAACTCGGCAGCTCTGCTCATTACGGGTAATGAAATTCTCCTTGGAAAAACCCAAGACACCAATGGAAGGTTTCTTGCTCGAGAGCTTGGTCAATTGGGATGGGATGTCGATACGATTAGATTTGTTGGCGACAATCGTCAGCAATTAATCGCGCAGATAAAAGAATTGGCTGGTGATCATTCACTCGTAATCATGACAGGAGGACTTGGTCCAACGAGTGACGACTTGACGAGTGAAGTTGTTGCCGAAGCGTTTTCTTTGCCTTTGCAGTTTTCTCCGGATGCCTGGGATATTTGCGTTTCGGCTTTCAAAAAGATGGGCCGTGACGAGATCCCTGAGAGCAATCGAAAGCAAGCAATACTTCCCGCAGGCTCATCCATCATTCAAAACTCATTTGGAACAGCGGCGGGTTTTTCTGTCACCAGTAGTCTGTCTGAGGTGCCATGCACTCTTATTGCCCTGCCTGGTGTTCCCTGGGAATGTGAAGAAATGTTCAAGCGTGAGTTGAGCAATAAGCTTAAGAAAAATCAATCTCAGACGATTGAATATGGTCCATGGCACATTTGGGGAATCGGTGAATCAGCTCTGCAAACTCAATTGTCCGAAATTGAAGCCTCACTCAGAGAGAAATGCCCCGAAATTGTTTTTTCCTATCAAGCTCACGCAGGATATATTTCCTATGGATTGAAAGTGATTCAGAACTGCGAAGATAAATCGAATCAGAGGGAAGAAAACAGCATTCTGCAGGAAATAGATCGCATCGAAAATGTCTTCAATTCTAGACTTTTATTTAAGGGTCGAGAGTCTCTTTTATCGCGTTTAAAAGATGTTTTAAGTTTCGAGCCTCTTACGGTTGCGTTGGGAGAATCGTGCACAGGTGGCAAAATAGCTGCAGAGCTAACTTCGATAGAAGGAATATCGCCAGTGTTTATGGGTGGGGTAGTAACCTACTCAAACGAGGCAAAGATGAACATTCTAGGAGTTTCCGGAAATACATTGTCAACCTTTGGGGCTGTCAGCAGTGAAACGGCTGTTGAAATGGCCGTTGGAGTTGCTCGAGAGTTCAAAAGTTCAATCGCTTTGTCGGTTACCGGGATTGCAGGTCCAGGAGGCGGAAGCGCGGAAAAACCTGTCGGAACAGTTTGCTTCTCACTTGCTCTGCGTTTGAATGACTCGCAACAGGAAGCATCATCAAATCTGCGTAATGAACTTGATAAGCGTCTTTCCCTCCAGGGCTGGAAGTTTTCATCGGCAGAAAATGAAAACGGTATGTTGATTTTGTATGTTGAAAAGAAATTTGGTCAGCATTTTTCTCGAGAGCTTGTTCAAAGACGCGCAAGTATTTTTGCTCTTTGTTCTTTATTAATGACTGCGGAGTCTTTTCGAGGTCTGAGCTAATGGCTTTTTTTCAAGAAAATAAAACAAAATTTCTGCTGGTCTTTGTTTTTTTGAATTCATGGGCTGCACGTGGAGACATCGCTCCATCGGATGATTTTGATTCAATTACTCAGAATCCAACTGAATCTCATGCAGCCAAAGAGCAGGCTTGTCATTGGATTCCACAAATCGGAGTTTCATTACTTATTGGCGAAATTGCTCTTCCTTCAGGACCTCCTGGTTTCGCCAATTATAAGAGTCAGTCGCGCGCCACTGCTCTCAATGTGGATTTGCAAAGTGCAAATTGTTTTGATGAAGTGGTGTTTGCGCGACCTTTTGTCCAGGCTTCGCTTCAGAATGCGTTTCCTGGTCGTGGTCGGCAATTTGATGTGCAAGCAGTCTCCTGGCTTGAGTTTATGCTCAAGTCAGGGTTGCGTCGGAGCTATTCAATGGGCTCAAGTTTGCAATTGCAGGGGCAAATTGCAATCGCTTCCAGATATGAAAGGTATCAGTATCCTCGCGGGACGTTTGCTATTCGAGGTCTTCCGATCGCGCTTGGTCTCGATTTTGGTCGAGACGTTGATTTTCTGGGTGAACAGGTTTCTACCGGAATCTCTGCTGAATTTGCGCGGTTTGTCTGGGCTGATACGGTTGTCAGCTATGGTTCATACGCTTCCTCATTACGAAGAGATGCCAGTCAAATTAGTCTCTCCGGCACAAAACCCGTCAGTGGCCAGAATCTCCAATTAGGATTAGATGTTGCATTTTCGTCTGGTTATCACCCGACTGTTGATGCACTTGGATTGACGAGGCAACATAGAATTTCACTGTTATGGCAACAGAAGAAAAGATCCGCTGAAGAGTTTCTCCTTGAGAAGAACTCTTCCGGTGATGAGATTTCTTCGCTGCCGTTGGATCTTAAAGAAGAAACCTGGGGAATCCGCTGGTCCGAAATGCTTTAGACTTTTCGCAGTCGTTGATAAATCTCGTTCACATCTACATCATAGCTCACATCAAGAAGCGCCTGCTCCGGAAGTCTCAGTTTATCTGTAATGATTTCACGAATTCTATTAATGTGAATATTTTTTCGTTCAAGCTGATTTTTGCTAGCCCACTGAGCAGCGGCTACAATGAGACTTGAGACCTGTTCAGCTGCGAGTTTTTCCGTGTTGATGGTGATATCGAAATCAGCATGGTCATGAATGTCGAGCCCATAGAGTTGAAGGTATCTCTTGCGATTCTGCTCATCGCGTTTCAATGTTTTATAGAGCACAGCCTCGTATGTTGCGCCCTTTTCTGACTCGCGTTGGTTGATTCTCCTGGCTCGCGCCTCGAGTGGAGCGTGGAGCCATATTCTCAAATCGGCGTCCATCAACCACGAGGCCAGTCGAGTCCCTAACACGATGTTCTCTTTCAGGGCTGCTCGAATGCATTTGAGGTCAGTGAGATAATCGAAAATGTAATTTGATGGAGCTTCCTTGTGAAGGTCATCGAAGCTCATTCCTAGTTCGCGAGCCAGATCTCGAAACGTATAGTTTACTATGTCTAGGCCCAGCGCCTTGCCAACGTTGGTTGTCGCTGTCGTGTTTCCGCATCCACTGTGCCCAGATATCGCAATACGCATTGTTGTTAAGCCCTCAACATGACTCTGTGGCAGCTTCTATATGTTAATGAAATCTACTTTGCCAGTTTGCATCAAATTGTTCGAGTCGGACAAGGCCCTGTTCAAAAACATTCTCTTCTACGCTCACAACGAAGCGAACAAAGCTTGGTAATCCGGTCCAGGTCGCATTGTTTAGTAAAAGCCCGCTGACTTTGAAGAGTTCTAGAGCGATTTGATCAGTGCATTCATTCAGCTGATGACTTTGGACACCTTTTCCCGGGCCATGGAAGTTAGCTAGGTATTTGCTGGGTGAAGCGCAAACGAAAAGACCCCCCTCAGATTCTAAGACACTCCAACCCAATTGGCTGAGTTTTTCAGAAATCCGCTTGCACCGGTGTCTTAGCACATCCCTTTGTTGGTCAATGAAACTATGTATTGCATTTGAGGGGTCATTCAATGCGAGATAGATCTTCGTGGCAGCATGACGGACAGTTGAGTGTGGACTTGTAGTCAACCTCGCTCGCATACCATTTGAAATAAGTTCGTTTGTCGTCGCTGCCCAGCCGAATCTCAGTCCACCCGCCGCTAGCTCTTTTGACAGACCACCAAGTAACACAATTGGTATTTTATTTGCGGGTGAATTCGAGCGATCATTAGTTCTTCCGAGTGCAAGATTCATTTGCTTTTTGTTAAACTCAAGCCCAGAGAAAATGCAATCTAGGAGTAGTCCGCAACCGTGCTGTGCCAGGATATCAAGAAGGTCGGTAATCTCTCCACTGGAATAAATTGCGCCGGTGGGGTTGACGATCGGGGCGTTCAGATAAAGCCAATGAGCTTTGGTTTCGCTCAAAAAGAGGTCGAGTTCAGTTGGTGAAATCTTGAACCTGTTCTTCTCAAGAGTGCTTATAACATGGTGGTCTACATGCGAATAATCGCATGCAGCTTTAAAGTAGCCATATGAGCCCATGGGAAGAATGATTGTTTGCTTCTCTGCCTGAATCGTTTCAATTGCGGCCGAAAATAAGGGTGCGACACCATTCCCTACAAGCACGTTTTTTTCGTCTAGATCATTCATTCCGAAGCGTGACGAAACAAGATCCAAAATCTGACGTTCAACTTTCAAATCTTGGCTTGAAACATTCTGCCGCAAGAAACTTTCCATAATGGCACTGTAAACCTGCGGAGGGCTGTTCAAGCAGTTTTCACCGTAATCCATTCTTACAGTATTTGTGTTCTTTTCGAGATGATTCGCAGCGACGGCCGGATGCTGAAATGCACGCTTGATTTCTGTCGATAAGCTCAAATGAAGCTCTTGGGCAATGGATTGTGGAAGGCGAAGAGATTCTGTTTTAGAGCGTCTTAGGTCGGTTAATTGGAAATTTAGAAGGTCAGAGAATATTCTGCCGTAGTAACGCTGTGTCAAAAGCGGCGCTCGGCTGTACGTGAGTTCTGCTGCTGACGCGAGATGGTTTAGCAGTTCATTGTTTTCAGAGACAACCAAGCAAAGCTCAAGATCGCTATATACTTTATTACGGACAAGACCAAACATTAGCGTTACATGCGCAGGAAGTGGATTTTCTGAAAGATAAGCGAGAACTCCGTTTGGCGATGGCTGGCTTGAAAGCTCAAATTGAGGTGACAAGTCAATAATCAATTGGGCTTTATTTTTATCACATATTTGAAAGAGTCTAACAAATGCATCACGGCTTCTACTCTCAAAATCTTGCAGTGAAGTAATCACGAGCTGTGGTTTCAAGAGTTGAATTAACTTGCACGTTTCGTCAACTCTTCTCGGGGCTTCTAAAAGTACCGGAAATTCTGAATTATTGACGCCTGGGGTGTTGAACCAGTCAGATGGCAGATGGGGACAAAGATCTCGTTCAATCAATGCGAGTCGTGGATGCGTAATGTGGAGATGATTTTTCAGCAGAGCCTTCCGATTGGGGGCCACCAAAACGCTTTTCGCAGTCAGTGGAATTTGCCAGTAGCTTCGAAGGAATTGAGCGACTTGTCGACGCAATTGTGGCTCCCCTTCCGCGTCGGAATAGGGGAGATTTGGTTTCTGTTGCAGCCACTCAGCGAGGCTTCCGATGAAATTTATTTTTTCTTCGGCTAGTTCATCATTTGCAAATGACAGGTCCAACCCGTTGCGAGAATCCTCGAATCCATCTTGGCGAATGAGCTTGAACAATGATTTTATGGGTGCTGGCTGCTTGAGTTGAGCCTCGTAAACGCTGAGGCTGTGAGCAATGGAGCCACCCTTATTGAGATATTCAAATGCCGTTCGTGCGCTGATAGGTTCGTCGCTGCTGAGGCTCGTGAAGAATTCAAATCGATGAGGTGTTCTGTTCTCAATTTCAACAAGGGGTAGAATGTCGGTGTCGGCTGCTTGCCAAACCTTCGTACTCCATAGCTTTTTAATTGTGAAACCGCGCCTTACAAAAAGTCTTTCAAGGACTGCGGCACCAGGTCGTCCACCCATATTGAGGATGACCTTTGCAGAAGGCTTTGCAACGGTAATCGCCTCCTCGAGTGCGCGGGCAATTAAACCGAGGCCAAATTGGTCTTCGATGTATCCCTGCTTTGCGCAATAGTTTGATAATGAATATAAATATTGGTCATCATCATTTTCGGAAACGAAATGATCTGCAATGAGAGGTTCGGGGCTCAAAACTTGCGGAATACACCCAATGACTCGATCAACTTGGATTTGTTCATTAATAGCATATTCCAGGAGATCCGACGTATGAAAATCGATGCGATCAAGTAGAGATTTCCCCTCATGGTCGAAGCGTGGTGTTCCGGAAGAATCGAGAGCGTTGAGAAGTAGATTCAACCTGGCGCAAGTAATTGCACGAGGGTTGATATCTAATCCGATCATTTTTGCAGGTAGAGTTTTTGCGGCGAGCGCAATTGAGATCCAGCCATTTCCACATCCGAGTTCAACGACTGTCCGACCGAAGAACTCACTTGCAGGATACCGTGCGAGGCCTTCGTAAAAGGTAAAAGACCAATCTTCGGGGGTAAAGATACTGGGAAGTTGAAGAATGTGAATATTTGATTCTTCAGCGGATAAACCATCAATTGTCAGGGTATTAAAAGCAAAATGGTATTTGCTTATTAAAGAGTCGCTGTCGAGATTCAATTCTTCGCAGTGAGCTCTCAGTGTTTCCAAAAATCTCCGAACCTCTGAGCGTTGAATGCTATCTGTCGACTTCTCTGCGAGGCTTTTTAACAAGTCATAAGTCACCTGGCTTGATTCAGAACACCGGCTCAAAAACTGTTCGGGTGTTAGTAAAGTCATTTTGTTCTCTCCCCAGGTGTCAATGAATTCATCAAATGAACCTGTTGAATTTCAGGTTTATAGACTCGAAGTTTTTGGCTTCCGTCCCTTGTTCTTCTCGGAGGACGATAACCTGTCGTGTTTCAATTGCAAGGTTGCAAAATGATCGTGTTCACCACACTATGTGTTTCATTAGTCGGAAATGGTAGGGGTTTGGAATGAACTTTATCGCTACTGGAATTGCGAGGATTTTGAAAAGTATCGTTTGTTTCACTCAAACGAAATGGATGTCCTCAGTTTTCATTGCTTTGTTGAGCGTACCATCTGCTATGGCGTTGGGAGAGACTATTCCTACAAATCCCGCAACGCTAAGCCCACTGCATTCGATTCCGCCCGCGTCTCTCCTCGAAATGCGCTTGCATCCGGCAGTTTTCCCACAGGAAGCAGAATTGTCTTGCACGGCGAGTTCAAATTGCACGCTAGGACTGACTCGCGGTTTCGCAATCGGAGGCGACGCTCTCCAGACTCTTGGAGTCACCACCTTGGGGCAACATTTCCTTGGTTCCGGAGCTTGGACATTTTTAGACGTCAATTTCGGTTACCAGATGATCCGTAACGCTGATAGGCACGCCTCCGGCAATGCTGCGATCGGATATCGCACCTTTGGATTTAAAAATTCCGAAGGTGGTAAGTTTTCGCGCTCGGGACTTACGTTAAAGACCTCATATGCAGAGACGATGGCACCAGCCTATACTCAAGGACTCGTGTTCGATATTTTTTCTTCAAATCTCGAAACTTTTGGCGGCGCAGATCAGCCATTTATCAGAAATGATTCTAAGAATATTCGTTCTCTTGTTCGAGAGTTTGCTCTGTTTATGCGAAGTAACCCTTTAATAAAACTTCAGTTTCCAGCTGATCTTGAGATAGCTAATTTTAGAGCGTCGGATGTTGATTTGCCATCCCCACTGCGCAGTTTTTTACGCCTGAACCCTATTTATGAGCATTCAGACATTGTTATTAGGGATGTCGAGCAGACGAAGTATAGTTGGGTAGAAAAGCGTTATGCTCTACAAATGATGATTCTGGCCGCGTACGCCTCTCCCTCTGAAAAGTCAGGTCGACTTGGACTACTCGGTGGGCTTGGTTTTGAAATGGCATCGTCAAATTCTAAAATTGAGGCAAAAGTTCCAACCGATGGGCTTCAGCCCGAAATCCCAACGGCTTCTTTAGTTCGGGGAAAGCTAGAAATTCAGGCAACCTACCAGTTCTAGTTTTCTTGCTTGCGCAGCCTTCAGCTTTGTATTAAGCGAGTCGACTCATGTCTGGAAACAGCCGATTTCCCGCTGTAACTCTGGACAAGTTTCACGAGGAAGGTTGCCAATGGCAAAGAAAATTGTTGGTCTTATTAAGCTCCAGATCACCGCTGGACAGGCCACAGCGGCTCCACCAATCGGTCCAGCCCTGGGTCAACGCGGCGTTAACATTGCAATGTTCGTTAAGGAATTCAACGCTCGCACTCAGAAGCAAGCGGGAACGATCCTCCCGACGATCATCACTGTCTATTCCGACAAGTCGTTTACATTCATCACCAAGACACCTCCAGCGACGGTCTTGCTCAAGCAGGCTGCGAAAATTCAGTCTGGTAGCAAGACTCCAGGAAAAGCGCTGTGCGGTTCTGTGACTGAGAAGCAGGTTGAGGAAATTGCAAAGACAAAACTCCCAGACCTGAACTGTTATGACGTTGAGACGGCGAAGCGCCTCATCAAGGGCTCTGCTCGCTCGATGGGTCTTGAAGTTAAAGCATAATTTTGATGAGGGAGGCTCACAAGGCCGCTTGAACCTCAGGAGATTCAGATGAGAAAGATTGGTAAAAAGCTGTCTGATGCACGCAAGAAAGTGAATCAAGACAGGCGTTATGGGCTGAACGAAGCCTCTTCGCTTTTGAAAGATGTTAGCTACTCAAAGTTCGATGGAACTGTTGAAGTTGCAATGAACCTTGGCGTCGATCCTCGTCACGCAGACCAAAATGTTCGCGGGGCCGTAGTCCTTCCTAACGGTCTCGGGAAAAAAGTCCGCGTGTTGGTGTTCGCTAAGGGCGAGAAAATCAAAGAAGCGGAAGAAGCTGGTGCAGATTACGTGGGCGGTGAAGATATCGCTCAAAAAATCCTTGGCGGCTGGCTTGATTTTGAGGCGGCTGTTGCAACACCTGACATGATGGGTGTTGTTGGTCGTTTGGGTAAAATTCTAGCTCCACGTGGTTTGATGCCAAACCCTAAGGTTGGAACCGTAACCATGGACCTGCGCACAGCCGTTAAGGATGCGAAAGCTGGACGTGTTGAATTTAAGGTCAACAAAGCTGGAATCATCCAGGCGCCTGTCGGCAAGACTTCGTTTTCAGCTCCAGCGATTGAAGAAAACCTGAAGGCGTTTGTTGACGCAATCATTAAGGCGAAGCCCGCTGCTGCAAAGGGCACTTATGTGAAGTCTGCTTACGTGAGTGCGACAATGAGCCCCAGTATTCGTCTTGATACGACGGAAATGAAGTAACGAGTTTTTCGTGGGTCGAAGACTGCTGGTGCTCGAAGGTTCGAGGTAAATCCCGCATAGACTAAGACCCCCTTTTTAAACAATCGGTGGTGCAAGCCACCCAACCCGAAGGGAGGTTCGATTGGATAGGAATGCCAAAGTCGCCTGGCGCGACGACATGGTTAAATACCTAGACAAGTCGTCCGCGCTGTTTCTGGCGCAATACCAAGGCATGACAGTTGAAGAGCTGACGGAACTCCGCCGTTCACTAAAAACTGCTAATGCCGAATTCCGTGTCGTGAAGAACACGATCGCCAAGAAGGCAATTGAAGGTCGTAAGGAGAGCGTCATCGCCTCCGACCTCAAGAACCAGACAGGCATCGTATTTGTCTTCGGCGACGTCGCAGCTGCCGCCAAGGCGTTCAATGAAGCTTCAAAGAAAAATGAGAAGCTCAAAGTTGTCGCTGGTTACATGGAAGCTGAGAAGCTGAGCGTTAAGCAAATCGAATCTTTGGCATCGCTCCCATCGCGGGAAGTGCTTATTGCCAAGATTTTGGGGTCTCTCGTTGCTCCTCACCGTGGAATGCTTGGCGTTGTCCAGGGCGTACCGCGCGCAATGGTCAGCGTGTTGAACCAGATCAAGGAAACGAAAACAGCTTAATGGTCGTCTTTTCATTTTTTGTAATGTTTAAATTTTAATCGTTTGATTGGAGATATAATTATGTCAGCTATCACTAAAGAACAATTCATTGAGTACATCAAAGGCCTTACTCTCATTCAAGCAGCTGAACTTGTCAAAGAACTCGAAGAAATCTTCGGCGTTTCAGCTGCCGCTCCTGTCGCTGTTGCAGCTGTTGCTGGCGCTGCGGCTCCTGCTGCAGAAGCTCAAACTGAGTTCGAAGTTATCCTCAAGGCTGGTGGCGAGAAGAAACTTGACGTTATCAAGGAAGTCCGCGCTCTGACTGGCTTAGGCCTGAAGGAAGCCAAGGATCTCGTTGAAGGTGCTCCAAAGAGCCTCAAGACTGGCGTGTCCAAGGCAGAAGCTGATGACATCAAGAAGAAGCTCACAGCTGCAGGCGCAACTGTTGATATCAAGTAATCCCCTTTAGTGGGTGGGCTCGCCCCGTGCGAGCCAGCGAAGCTCAAGCCAACCGATTCTCATCGGTTGGCTTGACTTTTGCTATTAGGAAGATAAGTTTCGGCCTACATGCGCAAAACAGGACCAGCCAGCGGGGCGGTCTTATTTCGTACTTTGGATCAGTAACGTAACGAGGTCCTCTTTATGTCTAATTTGGCATCTAGTTTTGTTCGCCATCGGAGAAGCTTCGCAAAGGTTAATCCGATTATCGGCATGCCCAACCTAATTGACATTCAAAAGAGGTCGTACGCCGAATTTCTGCAGGGAGTTGAGACTGCAGACACTCGCAGTGAAGTTGGTCTTCAGGGTGTCTTCAAAAGCGTCTTTCCCGTAATGGATTTCGACAAAACGGCTTCTGTTGAATTTGTCAGTTACTCGCTTGATGAGTCGAAATATAACGTCGACGAGTGTCGCTCTAAAGGCATGACTTATGCAGCTCCGATCAAGGTGCTCATTCGTCTACTTATCTGGGACGTTGATCACGAAACAGGCGTTAAGTCGATTCGCGGGTTCAAGGAGCAGGAAGTTTACTTCGGCGAAATTCCGCTCATGACTGAAAACGGAACATTCATCATCAACGGAACAGAGCGCGTTGTTGTGTCCCAGTTGCATCGTTCACCTGGTGTGTTTTTTGATCATGACAAGGGTAAAACTCTTTCTTCAGGTAAATTGTTATACAACGCTCGTATTATTCCCTACCGCGGTTCGTGGTTGGATTTTGAATTCGATACAAAAGATATTTTGTATTGCAGAATCGACCGTCGACGGAAAATGCCAGCAACGATTCTTCTGAAGGCACTTGGCTTTTCAACAGAAGAGCTACTTAATCATTTTTATGAGCGAGAAACGATTGCCCTCAAGGAAGGAAAGTTTCTTCGTAAGGTTGATTGGAAGTTTTTGGGAAGTAAGCGTGCTCCTTCGGACATCATTGATCCCAAGAACGGAGAAGTGTTGGTCAAGCGTAATCGAAAGATTAGCGCAAAAGTTGTTCGGCAACTCCAATCTGCAGGCGTTGATGCCTTGCCGATGACGGATGAAGAAGTCAGCAAGAAAGTCATCGCGCGCGATATTATTGATGAAGATACGGGAGAAGTTCTGTTCCCCGTAAACACTGAATTGCAGAAGCCTATTCTTGAGCAAATCAAGCTCAAAAACATTTCACAATTCGAAGTGCTTTTTATTGATGACGTAAACGTTGACTCATCGTTCCGAGATACTCTGAACGTCGATAAGACTGCGAATCAAGAAGAAGCGTTGATTGAAATTTATAAACGTATGCGTCCTGGTGATCCACCAACGCTCGATAATGCAAGCCAGTTGTTTGATAACCTCTTTTTTGTAAAAGAGCGTTACGACCTTTCTCGCGTTGGTCGGTTGAAGCTCAATGAAAAGCTTGGACTGGGTGACAAAATAGATATTGATCATCGCACACTGACGCGCGAGGATATTCTTGGCACAGTAAAAATGCTTCTCGCAGTGCGCGCTGGCACAGAGGTTGTCGATGATATTGACCATCTGGGTAACCGCCGTGTTCGCGCCGTGGGTGAGCTTCTTGAGAATCAATACCGTATCGGTTTGACGCGCATTGAACGCGCAATCCGTGAGCGTCTGCAGTTACAGGATCTCGATAGCCTGATGCCGCACGATCTTGTGAATGCGAAGCCTGTGACTGCAGTGGTTAAGGAGTTTTTCGGATCTTCGCAGCTCAGTCAGTTTATGGACCAAACAAATCCACTCGCAGAAGTTTATCACAAGCGCCGCTTGTCGGCTCTTGGACCAGGCGGTTTGTCGCGTGAGCGTGCGGGTTTTGAAGTTCGCGACGTTCACCCCACACACTACGGGCGTATCTGTCCAATCGAGACACCTGAAGGTCCAAACATCGGTCTTATCGTTTCGTTGGCGTCTTTCGCTCGAGTCAATCAATATGGTTTTATTGAAACACCATATCGAGAAGTCTCGGATCGCAAGCCAACAGATGGCGTGCGATATTACTCTTCAACAGATGAATGGCGTGACCACACCATTGCCCAAGCAAACGTGAGTTTGGACAAGAATAAATCAATCACTCAAAACGTACTTCTCAACGCACGCCGCGCTGGTGAAACCACCATGGCGTCCGCGGAGGAGATCGATTTGTTGGATGTTGCAACTAATCAACCAGTTTCGGTTGCTGCATCGCTGATTCCGTTCTTGCAAAATGACGACGCGCACCGAGCTTTGATGGGTGCAAACATGCAGCGCCAAGGTTTGCCGCTTCTAAGAACTCGCGCACCTCTTGTTGGTACGGGCATGGAGCGCAAAGTTGCATCTGACTCTGGTGTGACTGTAGTTGCGAAGCGTTCTGGTACTGCGATTCGCGTCGACGCTGAAAGAATCGTTGTAAAAGCAGATGACGTTCAAGCTGATGCAACCGAAGTTGCTTCGGAAGTCGATATCTACAACCTTGTTAAATATCAGCGTTCAAATGTTGATACCTGCATCAATCAACGCCCTATTGTTAAGGTTGGTGAACACGTCTCTGCGGGCGACATTATTGCTGATGGTTTTTCAACTGAAAACGGCGAGCTTGCGCTTGGACAGAACGTGGTTGTCGCATTCATGCCATGGCAAGGTTACAACTTCGAAGATGCGATCGTAGTTTCTGAGCGCGTCGTTAAAGATGACTTGTACACATCAATTCACATCCAAGAATTTGAGTGCATCAGCCGTGACACTAAATTGGGTCGCGAAGAAATTACTTCAGATATTCCGAACGTCGGTGAAGAAGCTCTTAAGAATCTTGATGACGCAGGAATAGTGAACATTGGTGCTGAGGTTAAGCCTGGGGACATTCTGGTTGGCAAGCTCACTCCAAAGGCAGAGACACAGTTGACGCCTGAAGAAAAGTTATTGCGCGCAATTTTTGGTGAAAAGGCTGCCGATGTTCGTGATACGTCGTTGCGCGTTCCTCCAGGAGTTGTGGGAACAGTCATTGGTGCGAAGGTCTTCTCACGAGAAGGTGCTGAACCAGACAGTCGTATGCAGGTGATCCAAGAGCAGGAAATCTCAAAACTTAAAAAAGATGAGCGCGATCGTATTGAAATCGTTCGTCAGTCTGCGCTTGAGAAATTGCAGGTCCTTCTCGTTGGCGAAGCTGCTGCAGTTGCGATTGAAACAACTCACGAAGGTGTGGCCACAAAGATAACCGCCGGCCAAAAAATTACCGAGCAGGTTTTCCAAGGCATGTCGATTGATCAAATCCGTCGCCTGGAAGTTGTGAGTCCAGAGAAGAGTTCGGTTCTTGCAAAGATCAAGAAGTCAATGGACGAGAAAATTAACCTCGCTCATGTGATGACGCAAGAGCAAATCAGTCGTGTGAAGCGTGGTGATGAATTGCCACCTGGCGTTATTAAGATGGTTAAAGTCTACGTTGCTATTAAGCGCCGTCTTCAAGTTGGAGACAAGCTTGCTGGCCGACATGGTAACAAGGGAGTCATTTCAAAGATTGTTCCTCAGGAAGACCTTCCATTTATGGAGAATGGTCAACCTGTTGATATCGTGTTGAGCCCGCTTGGTGTGCCTTCTCGTATGAACATTGGTCAGGTCATGGAAACTCACTTTGGCTGGGCTGCGCGGGGAATTGGCGAGAAAATAAATGAAATGCTTGATAAGGCTGCTCCTCGAGCTGAGCTTGAAGCATACCTCCTGAAGGTTTGGGATGACGAGGGTGTTCGCTCGTTCATTAAGGATTGCAGTAACGAAGAACTTCGTCAGTTCGTCCGCAAGTATCGCGAAGGTGTAACGCTTGCGAATCCAGTGTTTGACGGTGCGGAAGAAAAAGAAGTGTTTGACTATCTGAAGCTAGCCGGTTTGCCGGAATCTGGTCAGGTTGAGCTCTATGACGGACGCACAGGTGAGAAGTTCGACCGTCCTGTCACCGTGGGCGTTATGTACATCCTGAAACTTCACCACTTGGTGGATGAGAAGATTCACGCTCGCTCCATTGGACCTTACAGCCTTGTGACGCAACAGCCTCTTGGCGGTAAGGCCCAGTTTGGTGGTCAGCGTTTGGGTGAAATGGAAGTGTGGGCAATGGAAGCATACGGTGCGGCTTATACACTTCAGGAGTTCCTGACAGTGAAGTCGGATGACATCGTTGGTCGTACTAAGATGTATGAAGCTGTGGTGAAGGGCGAGAACATGATGCTCCCTGGGCTGCCAGAGTCATTCAACGTCTTGGTCAAGGAAATGCAGTCACTTGCGCTTGATGTAAAACTGATCAGAGAAGGCGAGGAGGTCAGCCATGAAGACCTTCAGCGCGAGCAGAGAGAGAGTCCGTAATACGCTCTTTCCGTTTGCATGTGTTTGAAGAATCCATCGCCTCTAGGAGCAAAAGATGAACGATAATCTTAGAACTGCGTACAGCTTCTTTGAAAAACCGGTTGACCCACTTGATTTCACAGCGGTTAAAATTGGTCTTGCCTCTCCTGAACGCATCCGTAGCTGGTCGTTTGGCGAAGTTAAAAAGCCTGAAACTATCAATTACCGCACGTTCAAGCCTGAGCGTGACGGATTGTTTTGCGGTAAAATTTTCGGGCCTGTGCGCGATTTTGAATGTATTTGCGGAAAATACAAAAGAAAGAAACACCGCGGCACAGTCTGTGAAAAATGTGGTGTGGAAGTTATCGAGAGCAAGGTGCGTCGCGAGCGCTTGGGTCACATCAACCTGGCGTCACCTGTCGCGCATATTTGGTTTTTGAAGTGCTTGCCTTCTCGGATCGGCGCTGTGTTGGACCTCTCTTTAAAGGATCTCGAAAAGATTCTTTATTGTGAATCCTATATCGTTCTCGACCCTCGTGAAACAGATCTGAAGAAGCATGAACTTCTCAGCGAAGACAAGTACCAGGCAGGCCTTCGCCAATACGGTAACAACACATTCAGAGTTGGGATCGGCGCCGAAGCAATTCTCGATATGCTTCAGGGGATTGACGTTTTTGAGTTGGCAAATCACCTTCGTGAAGCACTCAAAAACGTAACTTCAGACGCGGCAACAAAAAAACTCATTAAACGTCTGAAGGTTGTTGGTGCATTCATGACCAGTGACAATAGCGTTGAATGGATGATGCTGAATGTTATTCCGGTGCTGCCACCCGATTTGCGTCCACTTGTCCCTCTTGATGGTGGTCGTTTTGCAACGTCAGACCTCAACGATCTTTATCGCCGTGTGATCAACCGCAACAACCGCCTTCTTCGTTTGGGTGAGTTGAATGCGCCAGACATCATCGTCCGGAACGAAAAGCGTATGCTTCAAGAAGCTGTAGATGCGCTTTTTGACAACGGTCGTCGAGGTAAAACATTCACAGGTCCGAACAAGCGTCCGCTTCGCTCGCTTTCCGACATGCTTAAGGGCAAGAACGGCCGCTTCCGTCAAAATCTCCTCGGAAAGCGTGTAGACTATTCCGGACGTTCAGTGATTGTTGCTGGGCCAGAGCTCAAGCTCCATCAATGCGGCTTGCCTAAGCTGATGGCACTTGAGATGTTCAAACCATTCCTCTTTAACAAGCTTGAAGAACGCGGTTTTGTTTCAACAATCAAAAGTGCCAAGAAGATGGTAGAGAAAGAGCGTCCAGAAGTTTGGGATCTCTTGGAAGAAGTAACTAAGGAGCACCCAGTTCTTCTCAACCGTGCCCCAACACTTCACCGCCTCGGCATTCAAGGTTTCGAGCCAGTGCTTGTTGAAGGTAAAGCCCTTCAGTTGCATCCCCTCGTTTGTCAGGCATTTAACGCTGACTTCGACGGCGACACGATGTGTGTTCACGTGCCACTGAGCCTCGAAGCTCAAATTGAGGCGCGTGTTCTCATGATGTCGACCAATAATATTCTCTCGCCTCAGCATGGAACGCCTATCATTGAGCCAACAAAGGATATTGTGTTGGGACTGTACTACCTCACACGTGAAAACGTGGGAGCGAAGGGGAGTGGCAAGAAGTTCTCTGACCTGTCCGAAGTGCGAGCAGCCTACGATCATGGCCATATTGATATTCATGCACGCATTCATGTCCGGGTGAGTTTAAAGGATGCTGGGCTAACACAGACGACTGTTGGTCGTGTGATTTTGCGTGAAGTCGTTCCGCGTCGCGTCCCCTTCTTCGAGAAATATAACAAAGCAATGGACAAGAAGAGTCTGTCTGCACTTGTCAATGAAACCTATCGCTTGTGTGGCGCAAAGGACACAGTTCTTTTGGCAGACGCATTACGTGAACTTGGTTATCGCCATGCGACTCAGGCTGGTATCTCAATTTCCATCAAGGACATGGTTATTCCAGCTGAAAAGGCTGCGCTGTTGAATCAAGCTCACGAAGATGTGCGCACGGTTCATGAAGAATATAACCAAGGTTTGATTACCGAAGGCGAGCGTCACAACAAGGTCATCGATATCTGGTCACGTGTTCAAGACAGTATTGCTGAATACATGTTCAAGCAGATCTCAACGCAGAAAGTAAAAGACGAGACAGGAAAAGATACAATCATTCCATCGTTCAACTCTCTGTTCATGATGGCTGATTCCGGTGCACGTGGTAGCAAGTCGCAGATGCGTCAGTTGGCCGGTATGCGTGGTCTCATGGCGAAGGCGACGGGAGAGATTATCGAGACTCCGATCACGGCTAACCTTCGTGAAGGTTTGACAGTGCTCCAGTACTTCATTAACACTCACGGTGCGCGCAAAGGTCTCGCGGATACCGCGCTCAAAACCGCCTCTTCGGGTTACCTGACGCGCCAGCTCGTCGACGTCGCGCAAGATACGATCGTTTCTGAATACGATTGTGGGACGATGGACGGAATTGAAATGACTCCCGTTGTTGAAGGCGGAGAAGTCATTCAGAAGTTGGGCCAGCGTATACTCGGTCGTACATCTCTCGAAGATGTAAAGAATCGAACCACAGGCGAGTACGTTGTACGTGCCAACGAAGAAATGTCTGAAGAAGTTATTCTGAAACTGGAAGCTGCAAAGATCGACCGAGTGAAAGTTCGTTCGGTTTTGACCTGCCGGACTCGTCGTGGTGTGTGTGCAAAATGTTATGGTCGCGACCTTGCGACTGGTAACTTGGTAAACGTTGGTGAGGCTGTTGGTGTAATTGCTGCCCAATCGATTGGTGAACCAGGAACTCAGCTGACGATGCGTACGTTCCACCAAGGTGGTGCGGCGTCAACGCAAGCCCAGCAATCATCACACGAGGCAAAGGTTGAAGGAACGGTTAAGTTGCTCAACTCAAATCTTGTCCGTGGTAAGGAAAAGGGTAAGGATCAAAACTGGTTCCGTGCAATGGGCCGCAACGGTGAAGTTGTCGTTTATGACTTAGACGGTAACGAGCGCGATCGTCACTCTATTCCATATGGTTCAAGGGTCTTCGTAAAAGATGGTCAAAACGTTGCTGTCGGAGATCAGTTGATTGAATGGGATCCTCACTCCGTTGTCATCGTTGCAGAAGTTGCAGGTAAAGTTCGCTACAGCGATATGGAAGAAGGAATTTCGTACGAAGAACGCCAAGAAGAGACGACCGGTATTTCTCGGCGCGTTATTCTTGAAACACGAGATGCCAAGGTGAAACCTGCATTGCTCGTAACGGATTCAAGTGGAACTGCAGTTAAAATCTCAGCAACTCGCGATGCGAAGTACTTGCTCCCAAGTGGTGCAACAGTCATGTTTGCTGACGGTGAAGCTGTTTTCCCTGGCGACATCCTTTCTAAGATTCCTCGCGAACAGGCTAAGACGCGAGATATTACCGGTGGTTTGCCGCGCGTTGCCGAGCTGTTTTTGGCTCAAAAGCGGCGCACTTTTGCAATTATTTCCGAAATTGACGGTTACGTCAGCTTCGGAAAAGATACTAAGGGCAAACGCTGCGTAGTTGTGAAACCAGAAATTGGTGATCAGAAGGAGTACTTGATTCCAAAGGGACGCCACGTAGTTGTGACTGAAGGTGACTTCATCCGCGCGGGCGAACCTCTCGTAGATGGTTCCTTGAACCCACATGACATTTTGCGAGTGTTGGGTGAGAAGGCGTTGGCAAGTTATCTGGTTTCCGAAATTCAGGCAGTTTATAAACTTCAGGGCGTGCCAATTGACGATAAGCATATTGAAATTATTGTTAAGCAAATGTTGCGACGTGTGAAGATCAAGGATCCAGGAGATACTGAATTCCTTCCTGCAGCGCAGATTGAGAAGTGGACTTTCGAAGAGCAAAACGAGCTGGCTGTTGCGCGTGGCGCACGTCCTGCAGTAGCTGAGCCATTGCTTCTGGGTATCGCTCGAGCGGCGTCTTCAACGGAGTCGTTTATCTCAGCAGCTTCGTTCCAGGAAACTACAAAGGTACTTACGGAAGCGTCACTTTCCGGCCGGGTCGATTTGCTGCGTGGTCTGAAGGAAAACGTGATTATGGGTCGGCTCATACCTGCTGGTACCGGTGTTGCGCTTTACAAGCATGTTGACATGTTTGTTGAAGGCCAGACTCTGGATGCGGAAGCGATTATTGAGGCGGCAACTCCCTCCATGGTCGCTCGCTTGGGTGGTCATCCACAAAACTATCGCTAAGTTGCCGAACTTTTGTGGTTTTATGAGGGCTCTGGGCGTTTTGCTCGGAGCCATTTTTTTTCAATAAATCTGCGTCTCATCTATTTCTTAAGGTTTACTTGACAACCCCTTGGCCGTTGGATATGGCTCGAGGCCCATACTTGGAGATGTCTAGATGGAAAGCCAAAAAATTCGAATTCGTCTTAAGGGATATGATGTAGCGCTTGTAGATCAGAGCGTTGCTCAAATTATCAACAAGGCAAAAGGCACCGGAGCGCGTATTGCAGGTCCAGTTCCAATGCCAACTCTTATCAACCGTTACACAGTCTTGCGCTCGCCTCATGTGGACAAGAAATCTCGTGAGCAGTTCGAAATCAGAACGCATCGTCGTCTAATCGATCTTCTCGAGCCAAAGCAGCAAACAGTCGATGCGCTTATGAAGCTCGATCTCGCAGCTGGTGTTGACGTTGAGATTAATCTCTACTAACGCGAGCCCATCGCGTTAAAGCGATGTGCTCTTTTACAAACTGGCGCTGCGAATGACTCGCATCCAGTCCGAGGGAAGTCATATGATTCGTAATGCATTCATCAAGGTCGGTATGACCAGTGCATTTACCGAAGCAGGAGAAGCGCAAGGTGTTACAGTCCTTCGTCTCCAGCCTGCTAAGGTGGTACGCCACGAGAGTCTCCAAGATGGGCGCACTCTGGTTGTCGTTGAGTACGATACCGGTGCAAAAAAGCAGACCACTCGTGGATGGATCGTCGAAAACGCCGCAGAATTTCCTGTCGGCTCCACAGTTACCTCACCAAATCTCGCCACAGGACAGCTCGTCAAGTTGACGGGTATCTCAAAGGGTAAAGGATTCCAGGATGCAGTGACTCGTCACGGCTTCGCTGGCGGTCCAGCAAGTCATGGTAGCCGTTTCCATCGTGCTCCAGGTTCTGTTGGTATGCGTACCGAGCCAGGTCGCACGCCAAAGGGCAAGCGCTTGCCAGGTCATCATGGCGATTCACAAGTCACCCTGCGTAAGGTTGAAGTAGCGTACTGGTCCAGCGATGAGTCAATCCTCGCTGTAGTCGGTGGCGTTCCTGGACCTCGCGGTGGCCTAGTATTCATTTAATTCGGCGAGTGAGGATCACAGAGATGTTGTCACAATTAAAAACATTACCAAATTGGTTGGCGGAAGGTGCAGAAAAAAATGAAGGCACCTTGTGGCAGGTAGTGAAAGCATACCGTGCTAATCGGCGCCAGGGCACCGTGGGTGTAAAAACTCGCGCTATGGTGGCTTCAACAGGTAAGAAACCATTCAAGCAGAAAAAAACCGGTAGCGCTCGTCGCGGCTCGTTTGTTTCTCCACTCCACGTTGGTGGTGGTGTTGCGCACGGTCCGAAGGCTCGTGATTATCGTGAATCTATCCCGTCCAAGATGGCAAATGTTGCACTTCAAATCGCTTTGGCGCACCGCGTTAAGGCAGGGAAAGTGTTCACAGGTGCGCTCGATATTCCATCGGGTAAGACCAAGGACGCTTATAAGTTTTTTAAACCGATCGACGAAAGCTTCGGCAAGGTGCTCGTTTGCCTTTCCAATCCGTCGGAAACAACCCTGCGAGCAATTCGTAATATTCGTGGCGTTGTCCTCGTGAAACCTGAGCAAGTGACTGCTCTCGATATCGTTGAGAGTCGAAAACTTGTTGCGACCGGAGAGGCAATGGAAATCCTCTCTCGCCGTCTCGCAAAGTAAAGGGGTGAGAGATGCGTTCTGAACTCGTGATTCTCGGTTCCGTTTTGAGTGAAAAGGCTGTGACTTTGACAGCGCAAAATGTCTTCGCCCTCAAGGTTGCAAAAAAAGCAACGAAGGCAGACGTAAGCAAGGCTGTTAAATTTGTTTTCGGCGTGGACGTTGTTGAAGTAAATACTGCGATTGTTCGTGGGCGTACTTCGCGCAAATCTCGCAGCAAAACAGCTGGTCCTGTGACCGTCAAAGCTCCAAATTATAAGAAGGCATATGTTCGGTTGAAGGAAGGTCAGACTTTGCCAGTCGCGAGTTTGGTCGCTGAATCTGAGCAAGGGAAGTAATAATTAAGGCGCGGATAAAGACCTCGCTATCGCGCCTTTAGGAGAGGTTTATGGCAATTCGTCAGATGCGGCCTTACACGGCCACCACGCGGTTCCAAAGCTACATCAAATACCGCGATGTATTGACAACGAACGAGCCCTATAAGGGTTTGTTGGAGGCACTGCCAAAGAAGGCAGGACGTAATAACAACGGGCGTATCGTTGTGCGTCACCAGGGCGGCGGAAACAAGCGCAAATATCGAGTTATTGATTGGAAGCGCACCCGTCGAAATATCGAAGGTGTTGTCACGAGCGTTGAGTACGATCCGAATCGTACGGCGTTTATTTCGCTCGTTCAGTACAAAGACGGTGATCGTCGTTATCATCTCGCGACCAACGGTGTCACCGTTGGAACAAAAATCATGAATTCTGAAGAAGCAGACATCAAGCCAGGAAACAGCTTGCCGATGCGCAAGATTCCTGCAGGTACTGCAATTCACAGCATCGAACTCAAGCCGGGTGCTGGTGCTAAGCTCGTCCGTAGTGCTGGTGGTTCTGCAACTCTTGTTGGTCGTATTGAAGGATACGCACAGGTTCGTATGCCTTCAGGCGAACTTCGCATGATTCCGGAAAGCTGCTATGCGACCGTGGGCACTGTTTCGAACGCTGACCACATGAATGTTTCGCTTGGCAAAGCTGGCCGCGCACGTTGGAAGGGTGTTCGTCCTTCTGTTCGTGGTGTTGCGATGAACCCAATCGATCACCCAATGGGTGGTGGTGAAGGTCGTACATCAGGCGGTCGTCACCCATGTTCACCTTGGGGCGTTTTGGCGAAGGGTTATAAGACCCGCCGTACAGCGCGTCCAAGCGATAAATTCATCATCAGTCGCCGCAAGAAGTAAAAAGAGAGGTTTGAGTTATGCCACGTTCGTTAAAAAAGGGACCATTCATCGATGGCTACCTGCTGAAGGCGGCTGAGAAGAATAAGGGCGCAGGAAAGGTCATTAAGACCTGGAGCCGCCGCTCTACTATCGTTCCTGATTTTGTTGGACTTACTTTTGCCGTTCACAACGGCAAGAAGTTTGTGCCTGTTTATGTGAATGAAAACATGGTTGGCCACAAACTCGGTGAGTTTGCTCCAACACGGACCTTCTTCGGCCATGGGGCTGATAAGAAGGCAGCTAAGAAGAAGTGAGGGGTAGTGATATGAACGCGAAAGCTACGCATTATGCTGCAAAGTGCACGCCCCGCAAAGCGCGACTGCTGCGTCCTTTGGTTAAAGGCAAGACAGCTGCCGCTGCTGTGGCACTTCTCAGCGCGGAACGTCGCGCTGGTTCAGTGGCGACAATTAAATTGATTAAGTCTGCTATGGCGCAACTTCCTAAGGAATTGGCTGCCAACGCGGTTGTGGCTGATTTGGTTGTGAACGAAGGTCCTCGTCGGACGACTTTTATGCCTCGTGCACAAGGTCGTGCCTCGCCGGTGACCAAGAAGACTTCGCACCTAACAGTTCGCTTGGCACTAGGTTGAGAGGGGATTTGCAGTGGGACAAAAAGTAAATCCAATTGGTTTGCGTTTGGGAATCAACAAAACTTGGGATTCTCGTTGGTATAGTCAGCGCGATTTCGCGCGATACTTGAATGAAGATTTGAACGTCCGGAAATTCGTTTCGAAGAAGTACGGTTCGGTCGACGTTGCAGGTGTTTCGAAGATTGAGATTGAGCGGGCTGCGAAACAGCTGCTCGTTAAAATCTACACGGCTAAGCCAGGGCGTATTATTGGTAAGCAAGGTAAGGGAATCGAAACCCTGAGAGACGAGATCAAAGGCTTGCTCAAGCAGCCTGAGCGAGCTGTTAAGGTGGACATCTTCGAAGTGAAGAACGCCGATACTAATGCTCAATGGAGTGCTCTGAACGTAGCGCAGCAGCTTGAGAAACGTATTTCTTTCCGTCGTGCTATGCGAAAAGTAATGCAGTCTGCGATGAAGGCTGGCGCGAAGGGTATCAAAGTGCGCGTATCAGGCCGTCTTAACGGTGCAGAAATGGCACGTACTGAATGGTACATGGAAGGACGCGTCCCTCTCCACACTCTTCGTGCGGACATTGATTACGCTACTGCAGAAGCTCACACCACATACGGCGTTATTGGCGTAAAGGTGTGGATTTTCAAGAATGAAATCTTTGGCAAGGCTGTTCCAGGCAAGGAAAGCCGTACGCCTCGCTCGAATGAGGAGTGATGGACAATGTTAGCTCCAAAGAAAGTTAAATTTCGTAAGTCCCACAAGGGACGCATTAAGGGTGTAGAAACTCGCTGTAATACCGTGGACTTCGGCGATTTCGCGCTGCAAGCAGTAGAGCCAGGAAAACTGAGTTCTCGCCAAATTGAAGCAAGCCGAATTGCCTTGACTCGTCACATTAAGCGTGGTGGTAAGGTGTGGATTCGGGTGTTCCCCGACAAGCCGATTACCAAGAAGCCAGCTGAAACGCGTATGGGTTCCGGTAAGGGCGGTTTGGATCACTGGGTTGCTCCGATTCGTGCGGGTCGCGTTGTGTTTGAAATTCAGGGAATTCCTGAAAATCTCGCGCAAGAAGCTTTTGCGCTTGCTGCTGCGAAGCTCCCGTTCAAGACACGCGTTGTTTCGCGTGCTGCTAAGGTCTGGGAGGTTTAATGAGCTCGAAGAAGAATAAAGAAACGTTGGCTCCAGCGGCTGCCGCTGCACGCAAAGTGGAATTAGCAAAGGAACTCGTGAAGTTCCGCGTTTCGCTCGACCCAAGCGTTATTCAGTCTGGCAAAGGTCCTGTTCAGTTGCGCCGTGAGATTCGCGCACTGGGCCGTGCTGCCAATACCACTGCAAAAAAGAAGTGAGGAATAGGCCGTGACAACGACTGCTAAAGTAACGAAAAACCCTGTGAGAGCTCGTGTTGTTGGTCTCTCTAAGGATGGCAAAACTGCCAAAGTTGAGGTGCCACGTGTTGTGGTTGCTCCTCGCTATGGTAAGCGCCTGCAGCGCGAGATTTCGCTTCATGTTGATGCTGCTGAAGCGAAGGTCTCTGTCGGTAAGGAAGTGATGATTCTTCCCTGCCGTCGGATTTCGAAGACAAAAAGCTGGAAAGTAGTTTCCGTAATCTAATAGTTGAGAATTTAAGAGGTGTATCGTGATTCAACCGGAATCCATCCTGGTAGCAGCTGATAACAGCGGAGCGCGATCACTCAACGTTATTCGCGTTATGGGCGGTTCCTTCCGCCGTTACGCGCGCGTTGGTGACCTTATCGTCGTTTCGGTCAGAGATGCTGTGCCGGGAGGCCGTGTGAAGAAAGGTGAAGTTCACAAGGCCATCGTAGTCAGATGCAAGAAGGAAGTCTCTCGCGTAGACGGTTCGAGCATCCGTTTTGATGAGAATGCAGCTGTGCTTGTGAAGATTGTGAAGAATGAACGTGAACCGATTGGTACACGTATTTTCGGACCAGTAGCTCGCGAATTGCGTGCTCGTAACTGCGGCAAAATCATCAGTCTCGCTCCGGAGGTCTTGTAATTATGGCAACCGAAAAGAACGCACCAGCGAAGAAAGCTGGAGGCAAAAAGGGTGCCGACGCTGCTGCAACAGTTGCACGTGGCGCGCACGTAAAGGGCGCGAAGCCTCGCTACCAGTCGAAGTTTAATGACACTGTCCTTCCGGAGCTGAAGAAGCGCCATAAGGACACGAATCCAATGGAATTGCCAAAGCTGGTGAAGATTGTTGTAAACACTTGCCAGGGTGAAGCAACTCAGAACATCAAGGCTCTTGAGTCTGCTGCGGCTGAGCTAGAAATGATTACGGGTCAGAAACCTCTGATCACTCGCGCGAAGAAATCGATCGCTTCGTTCAAGCTGCGTGCAGGTATGCCGATTGGTGCTTCTGTCACTCTCCGTCGTGAGAGAATGTTTGAATTTTTTGATCGCCTTGTGAATGTTGCGTTGCCTCGCGTGCGTGACTTCCGTGGTGTGTCTCTGAACAGTTTTGATGGTCGCGGGAACTACTCACTGGGACTCCGTGAGCAAATTATTTTCCCTGAAATCGAAGCTGACAAGGTCGATAAATCACGGGGCCTGAGTATAACAATCGTTACGTCTGCGAAGACCGATGAAGCTGCACGTGAGCTGCTAGCACTTCTCGACATGCCATTCCGCAAGTGAGGTTTGAACAATGGCACGCTTAGCAATGATCAATAAAGCGAACAAGAAACCTAAGTTCTCGACGCGCGCACACAACCGCTGTAATCAGTGTGGCCGTCCTCGGGCTTATTACCGTGATTTCGGCATCTGCCGTTTGTGTCTGCGTAAATTGGCTTTGAATGGCCAGATTCCAGGCATGATCAAGGCCAGCTGGTGAGGTGAAAAAAAAATATGAATACAACAGATCCTATTGCAGACATGTTGACTCGGGTGCGCAATGCAAGTCGTGCCGGACTTCGCTACGCGGTTGTTCCTGCGAGCAAGTTGAAAGTTGACGTGACCAAGATTCTTGAAGCCGAAGGGTTTATTCGTGGTTTCCGTCTCATTCGAGACAATGGCCAGGGCAAGATAAAGATTGCGGTTAAGTACAACGAGAATGGCTCTCCCGCGATTCGCGGCTTGGCTCGTGTTTCGAAGCCTGGCTGTAGAGTCTACTCGAGCGTTGCAAAGCTGAAACCTGTTCGTGCAGGACTCGGGCTTGCAATTCTCTCAACACCGAAGGGCGTTATGACCGACTCCACAGCACGTGCGGAGAAGGTTGGCGGAGAAGTTTTGGCTCAGGTTTGGTGACCTGCTGCCTCAAGAAGTGAGAGTGAATTATGTCAAGAATCGGCAAACAACCCATTAAGATTCCGAACGGAGTGACCGTTAAATTGAACGGTCCTGTTCTTGAAGTAAACGGTCCGAAGGGTGCCCTGAAACGTGAAACTTTTGGTCGTATTAAACTCAGCCAAACAGGTTCAGAAGTTGTTGTGCAGCCCGCGCTTGAAGATGGTGCAAATTTTTGGGGACTCTACAGAACCTTGTTGGCAAACATGGTTGAAGGAGTGACAACTGGTTTTTCACGTCAGCTCGAGCTTGTGGGAACCGGTTATCGTGCGGCTATGAGTGGAAAAAACTTGAACCTTACGGTTGGTTATTCTCACCCAGTCAATATGACCCCACCTGTGGGCGTTGCATTTGACGTCGATAAAACAGGTAAAGTCGTTGTTGCTGGCGCTGATAAAGAGCTTGTAGGTCGCGTTGCGGCTCAAGTACGCGGTGTGCGTGAACCAGAGCCGTATCACGGCAAAGGCATTCGCTATGTTGGCGAAGTTATTCAAACGAAAGTCGGTAAATCATCCGGCAAGAAGTGAACGTAAATGTGTCGGCCTGTATGTGAGCAGGCGACGAGGAGAACTTTATGTATCGTGTTGTGAACAGGCGTCGTGTGCGTGAGCTCCGCAAGATGCGCTTCTGGCGTCGTCGCATGACTGACCTCAGTAAGCCCCGCCTGTGCATCTTTAGAAGTGCGCGTCATATCCAGGTTCAATTAATTGATGACAAGGCTCAAAAAGTCCTCGCAGCGGCGACTTCTTTTGAAACCAGCCTTCGTACTTCAGGACTGCGCGGCAAAGACATGGCGAAGAGAGTTGGTGCCACGATTGCTGAGAGAGCCATGAAGCTCGGTCTTACAGACGTGGTCTTTGATCGTAATGGTTTTAGCTACCACGGTCGCGTCCAGGTTCTTGCGGACTCTGCACGTGAATCTGGTTTGAAGTTCTAAGGAAGGTCAAGGAGTAGTCATGCAGGTGAGAACTGAAGAGAAGAAAGATCGATTTGAAGATCGCGTAGTCAGTGTTGCGCGCGTGTCGAAGACGGTCAAAGGTGGACGTCGCATGAGCTTTTCCGCGCTTGTCGTGGTTGGTGACCGCGAAGGCACGGTTGGGTTTGGTCTAGGTAAAGCTGGTGAAGTTCCAGAGGCTGTTCGTAAGGCAGTGGCACAAGCGAAAAAGTCTCTAGTGAGCATTCCCTTGGAGAACCAGACTATCCCGTTCATGGTTCAGTCAAAGTTTGGTGCGAGCAAGCTTCTTATGAGTCCAGCTCCAGATGGTACTGGAATCGTTGCCGGCAGCGCTGTACGTGCAATTGCTGAGCTTGCGGGTATTCCAAACTTGATGGCCAAGATCCAAGGGAGTCGTAACCCGCATAATGTTGTCAAGGCAACGTTTGTTGGACTGCGTCAGCTGACAACTCGCGAAGAATACGTCAACGCACGAAAATGAGGTTAGGCCATGAGAAGCCTTAGTACGAAAAATATCAAAGTCACGCTCCTGAGAAGCCACTCAGGACGCTCGGAAACACAGAAGCGTACGCTCATTTCTCTTGGTCTCAAGCGAATTGGTGAGTCACGCGTGTTGCCAAATCTCAATCCGATTCTTGGTCAGGTCAATAAGGTGATCCAGTGGGTTAAAGTCGAGCCTGCTGAGTAAGAGGTGAAAAGTGAGAATTCAAGATTTGCGTCCGAATGATGGCGCTACTAAAGACAGACGTCGCCTTGGTCGGGGACCTGGAAGTGGTTTGGGCAAGACGGGTGGGCGCGGTGGAAAAGGCCAGACAGCTCGTGCTGGTGGAGGCATTCGCCCGGGCTTTGAAGGTGGACAGACTCCCCTGTATCGCCGTTTGCCAAAGCGCGGCTTCACGAACGTTCATGCAATCGAGGTATTTGCTCTGAATCTGCGTGACGTTGAGCCATATATTGAGGCTGGAGTCCTTGACGGAACTTCGATCGCCGGTGATAAGACCGTCGTGAAACTTTTGTCCGTCGGTGACGTTCCAAAGTCATTGAAGATTGTTAAATCCCTTCGCGTGTCAGGGACCGCACGCGAGAAACTTGGCGCTGCAGGCGTGAAGATCGAGGAGTAAGGACGCGATGGCAATTGCCGAAGAGAGCGGTGAGAACTTACTGTTAAAAAGAGTGGGTTTCACTCTTTTGGCACTCATGGTTTTTCGGTTGGGTGTTCATATCCCAACCCCTGGCGTGAATGCCAAGGCTCTTGTGGCGCTTGCTAATCAGCACTCTGGCGGCCTTCTGAAAATGCTGAATATGTTTTCAGGAGGAGCTCTCAATCAATTCTCAATTTTTGCTTTAGGCGTGATGCCTTACATTTCTGCGAGTATCATCATTCAATTGATGACCGTGGTTGTTCCTTCATTGGAACAACTGCAGAAAGAAGGTGGGGTAGGGCGGCAGAAGTTGAATAGAATCACGCGGACTCTTGCTGTGATTATTGCGCTTCTGCAGGGCTATCTAGCTGCGACTGCGTTGGAAAAGGCGCCAGAAACTGCAGCTGGAGCTGCGGTTTTGGATCCTGGACTCTCTTTCAGGATTCTCGCGTCGCTCCTTCTGACAACGGGCACATGCTTTGTGATGTGGCTTGGGGAACAAATCACCGAAAAAGGGATTGGCAACGGAACGTCGTTGGTTATCTTTGCTGGTATCGTTGCTTATTTTCCGAACGGAATTGGCAAAGTCGTTGAGAGCATGAAAGACAACAGCATGTCGGTCGTCACTGCTCTCGGCCTTGCTATTTTTTTGGTCGCCGTTGTTTTCGGAATTTCCTTCATTGAGCAGAGCTATCGCAAGATAGCTGTGCATTATGCGAAAAGACTTGTCGGCAATAGAGTTATGTCTGGTCAATCGACTCACCTTCCATTGAAGGTGAATATGTCAGGGGTAATTCCGGCGATTTTTGGTAGTACTTTGCTAGCAGTGCCGCTTTCTTTTGGTGGTTTTTTTGGGAAAGTCGAGAGTCCTTGGTTTGCTGCGTTAGGGCCAAATCAGTGGCTACATAATGCACTGTTTGCACTTTTGGTGCTGTTTTTCTGCTATTTCTATACTTCAATTACCTTCAAGCCTGACGATATTGCTGAAAACCTAAAGAAGCAAAATGCCTATATTCCTGGAGTTCGTCCAGGAACCGAGACGGCTGAGGCTTTAGATATGGTTGTAACGAGGTTGACTCTCGCTGGCGCGATATACATGAACCTTGTCTGCTTAATTCCTCAGGTCGTAACGGGTGGCTTTTCTGAGCAGCTTTACGTAGGTGGAACGAGCCTCTTGATTGTTGTGGGCGTCGCTCTTGAAACCGTACGACAGGTGAGCGCTCAACTCGCGACTCAGAAATATGACTCCCTTTTGTTTGCGGGTGGAGGAACCACGCTGGAACCTGGATTTGGTCCAGCTTCGGAACGGAGCCCGACGTGAAGGTGTTTGTTCTGCTTGGTGCGCCAGGGGCTGGCAAGGGAACACAAGCTGCATTGATCGCAAATCGCCTCGGAGCTGTTCATATCTCAACGGGAGCATTGCTCCGAGAAGAGATCAACTGCGGCTCTTTTTTGGGACAGAAGGTGAAGTCGATTGTTGAATCTGGTTCGTTAGTGGATGACTCTACCTTGTTCGAATGTTTTGCGGTAGCACTCACTCGAGCTAGAGAAGCGAACAAGTTTGCACTTCTGCTCGATGGCGTACCTCGCAATCTGAACCAGGTTAAAATTTTAGATGAAGTTCTTCTGAAACTGAGTCTCAAGGTCGACGCGGCAATTGACTTTGAGACTCCAGTCGATGTTTTGATCGAGAGATTGAGCAATCGTTGGACGTGTCAGAAGTGTTCTGCAGTTGTACCTGGGAACTCGGAGGGTTTAGCCCCCTCGTCCTGTGGTTCTTGTGGTGCAACTGATTCTTATGCGCGACGCAAAGACGATGAGCCCTCGTCGGTTTCTCGTCGCCTGAGTGTCTATGCGTCTGAAACGGCTCCAATTTCTGGGGAGTATGAGAGAAAGGGTCTCTTGCGTCGTATCGATGCGAACCAAGAGCCTGAACTTGTTTATCTCGATGTTGGGGCAGTCATAACGAAAAAACTGAAGTGAGTTGTTGCTTGTTCGTAGGAATTGCATTAGCGAACGAGCGCATCTGACTTTGGTCATTGGTGGGATAACTATGGAACGCGATGATCGAATTGAGGTAGAGGGTACTGTCTCTGAAAAGCTGCCCAACAATATGTTCAGGGTTGAGCTTGAGAATGGGCATATTGTTCTGGCTCATGTGTCTGGAAAGATGAGGATGAATTTTATCAACATATTGCCCGGTGACAGGGTTAAGGTCGAGTTGAGTCCTTACGATCTCCAGCGTGGTCGGATTGTTTTCCGCGCTAAGTAAGTTTTGTTTAGATGTGAGGTAATTATGAAAGTTCGTGCGAGCGTTAAGCCAATCTGCGACAAATGCAAAGTCATTCGTCGTGAAGGCATTGTTCGGGTGATTTGCGAAATTAAGAAGCATAAGCAACGCCAAGGTTAAGGTTTTTTGGGGGTATTCCGTGGCACGTATTGCCGGTGTAGATCTTCCGCGTAACAAGCGGATTGAAGTTTCTCTGACTTATATTTATGGAATTGGTCGTAAAACAGCTCAAAAGTTGCTTGACACGCTATCCATTAACCGAGACACACGCGCTCAGGAGCTGACCGATGATCAGGTGAATCTGATTCGTAAAGCGATTGACGGTGGCTTGACTGTAGAAGGCGACCTTCGCCGTATGGTGCAGTCCAATGTGAAACGTTTGATGGATTTGGGTTGTTATCGTGGTCTTCGTCATCGCCGCGGATTGCCTGCGCGCGGACAAAGAACCAAGACAAACGCTCGTACGCGCAAGGGTCCAAAGAAGACTGTTGCTAACAAGAAAAAATAATCGCCAGCTGAAGTGAGTGAGTTATGAACAAGGCTGTTGTCAGCAAAAAGAAGCGCGTAAAGCGCAATGTTCCAGTAGGAATCGCGACGATTTCTGCAAGCTTCAACAACACGATCGTGACATTCGCTGATGTGAATGGCGATGTCGTTACTTGGTCGAGCGCAGGAAGCAAGGGTTTCAAGGGTTCCCGCCGTAGTACTCCGTTCGCAGCACAGATGGCTGCTGAAGATGCTGCGCGAAAGGCAATGGAAAGCGGGATGCGTTCCTGCTCTGTTGTTGTGACAGGCCCTGGTTCGGGTCGCGAATCTGCGATTCGTGCAATTTCGGCAACTGGTATGAAGGTCACGCTTATCAAGGATCAGACGCCCATTCCTCATAATGGCTGCCGTCCACCTAAGCGTCGTCGCGTCTAATAAAATTGGAGATTAAATCGTGGCTCGTTATATTGGTCCAAGCTGTAGATTGTGTCGTCGCGAGGGCGTGAAGCTATATCTCAAAGGCGACCGCTGCTATACAGATAAGTGCGCTGTTGATAAGCGCAAGTCAGCTCCTGGTCAGCATGGAGCACGCCGTAGTAAACTTTCCGACTATGGTAGTCAGCTGCGCGAGAAGCAAAAACTTCGCCGCGTTTATGGAATTCTTGAAAAGCAATTCCGTGGATTGTTCGAGAAAGCGTCCCAGAAAAAGGGTAAGACTGGTGAGTTGCTTCTCCAAGGCTTGGAGCTGCGATTAGATTCAGTTGTTTATCGATTGGGTCTTGCATCGAGTCGCAACGCGGCGCGCCAAGTGGTTCGCCATAATCACATTCTAGTGAATGGCAAACGCTTAAATATCCCGTCTGCTATACTTAAAGTCGGCGATAAGGTGACATTAAGTGAAAGAAGCCGTAACATGGCGCCCGTCTTGGCCGCTCTTGAGGCGACCAAGCGTGAAGGGCATGGAGCACCTGCGTGGTTGAAGTGGGACCATTCCAGTTTTACTGGTGAGGTTTTAGCTAAACCAGCGCGCGAGGACATCTCAGTTCCAGCGCGTGAGCAAATGGTGGTCGAGCTTTACTCGAAGTAACACGGGACGCACCTGTGCGTGCGTTCGAATGTATGCAAGACGGGGTAATTGATGCAGAGCAACTGGAAAGCGCTTGTAAAGCCACAGTTTATTGAAAAAGAAGATGTCACCCCTGTATTTGGTCGTTTTATTGCCAAGCCTTTGGAGCGTGGTTTTGGAACGACTCTTGGCAACGCATTGCGGCGCGTTTTGTTGTCGTCGCTGCAGGGCGCTGCTGTCGTGGGATTGAAAATTGAAGGCGTTGAGCACGAATTTTCTACAGTTCCCGATGTTGCTGAGGATGTGACTGAAATCGTCTTGAATTTGAAAGCTTTGGGTGTTTGGTTGGACGGTGAAACTGAAAAGGTTGCCACAATCGACGTCGCTGGACCGAAGGTTGTGACCGGTGCGGACATTCAAGCCGATGGTTCTCTTCGCGTTCTGGATCCTGACCAAGTGATTTGCACTGTTGGCGCAGGTGGTAAGTTCAAGGCTGAGCTCCATATTCGTGCGGGCAAAGGCTACGTTACGAGCGAGTCAATCAAAGAAGCTGGTTTGCCGGTTGGTGTGATTCCTCTTGATGCAGTGTTTTCACCCGTGCGCCGCGTGAGTTTCTCTGTTGCTGAGACTCGCGTTGGACAGCGTTCAGATTTCAACAAGCTCGTTCTCGAAGTCAGTACGAATGGTGCAGTGTCTCCTGAAGATGCGCTTGCCTATTCGGCGAAGATTTTGAAGGATCAGGTGTCTGTATTCATCAACTTCCAAGAAGCGGACGAAGAAGCGCCTGTTGCAGAAGCAGTCACTGTTGACGCTCGAGTCAACGAGAGCCTGTACAAGTCGGTTGACGAATTGGAACTTTCGGTTCGTGCTGCGAATTGTCTTGAAAACGCTGGTATTCGGTATATTGGTGAACTCGTGATGCGCAGTGAGTCGGAAATGCTGAAGACGAAGAACTTTGGCCGTAAGACGCTGAACGAGATTAAAGATATTCTGGCGGAAATGGGGCTGCATCTTGGTATGAAGATCGAAGGTTTCGATCCTGCCCGCCTCCGCGAACGTGAATTTAAGGCTTAAAAGGTAGGATAGTGCGATGAGACATCGTTTTGGTTATAGAAAGCTGAATCGTAACACGGCTGAGAGAAAAGCTCTGTTGCGCGGTCTTGCAACACAGTTGATTACAAGCGGTCGCATCGAAACGACCGTTGAGCGCGCCAAGGAATTGCGCGGTGTTGTTGAACCTTTGATTACATTGGCGCGCAAAGACTCGGTTGCAAATCGCAGAATTGCTTCAGCCCGCCTTTATGGTTCAGAGGTTGTGAGCCGTTTGTTCAAAGACGTAGCTCCTGCAACTGGTTCGCGTCCAGGTGGTTTTACTCGTATTTTGAAGCTGGGCTTCCGTCCGGGTGACCATGCGCGTCGTGCACTCATTGAGCTTGTTGATGAAGTTAAAGCTTCTGAAGCTAAGTAAGTTCAAAACTATCTGAGCATTTGTTTTTGACTCTCTGTTTTTTTTTGTTCGATCGAAGCAAATTGGCTCGGAATGTTGAAGTGAGCTATAAAAGCCGGCTTTAGGGCCGGTTTTTTTTATTGTTGCTGCCGGTTCGGCGGGCTTTGCTCTTGATGAAATACTTTTACGCGAGCGTGGGATTGAAATATCTCAGTAAAAAAGGCAGGGAAATTTCAAGCGTGTTTTACCGCAATCAGAGTCAGTTCTTTACGGTTGTGGAAAAGATGTTTAATCGCAAGAACCTCAATTCCATTTTGCTTAAATGTGTTTTCAACGAATCTGAGTGTCTGTGAAAGTTCATTGAAGGAAACTTCTTTCAACGTGTGCACAATTAACCCTCCGCACCTCAATGTAGAGGCGAGTCGTGCAACGATTTCGGCTGAGATTATAGCCGGGCCATTCATATCGCATAGGATAGCTGAATATTCTGAGGCATCTTTAATCTCATTGGCATTGATTTGAATGTGACGCACTTTTGGATGTTGTCGAACGGCATGGTTGAGGTTTGCTGGGTCGACAGCTGAAACCTGTGCTCCCCAATTCACGAGTTCTTGAGTCATGCCTCCAGGCGCTGCACCCAGTTCGAGCCAGGTCGGAAAATTTTTGCTCGTGAGTTGTACCAACTCGAGTAGCCCAAGAACCTCATTGATTTTTCCGCTCGCTCGACTAGCGCGGACTTCTTCTTGGGGCGCTGAATTTAGAAAACCGAGTCCACCAACATAAGCCGAGCCAAGATGGAGTCGAGAGTTTGAGCGCCCTGCGAGTAAACCTTTAGGATGAATAAATGCAATTAATATTTCAGCCTGTGAATGTGCCGATTCAGCTGCAATGGTTTCGCTTTTTTTTTCATTTCTGATTTGAATAATTCTGCCCTTGATTCCAATTGCAACACGACGGAGCTGTGGTGTCGCTGACAAGACTTGCAGATCGCTCCATGAACAACCGAGCTTATCTACAACCCCTTGTGCCGCTCGTTCGACAAAACGTTCAGCAAGTGGGTTTGTTGGCCATTGGTGCTCGATTGGACATATCCAGCGAGGAAAGGCGGATTTGAGGAGTTGAGTTGATGAGATGGGCTCAAAGAATTCTGCAATATAAAAATCACGTCCAATATTTTTCAGCGAGCTGAGGATACTTGCGTCCATTGCTGGATTGTTGTCCTGTTGGGCGTCTGACTTTGCGCTATTTTGGCCTGCTGGCTGTGCTCCTGGCTGTGCTCCTGGCTGTGCACCTGGACGCATTTTTTGCTTTGCTACTGGTGCAACATTTGAAGAATTTTGTGCTCGGATTCTATTAAGAAAATAAGATTTCCACGTCTCAACGGCTTCGCTGCTCATTTGCGTAATCCAACGAAAATGCTGAAAGGGAGATTCAGGAACAAGGTTTCTTAGCTTGGCAAGGTTTTGTTGGCCAGCATCAGTCGATGAGTTTTCTTCAGCCAAAGATTGTTGCAACGATTTTCCTTTCAAAGTTCAAGCTCTCCAATGAAACTCTCAACGCTTTTTCGGAAATTCCCTGAAAGAATTTCAGCAGCGAGGCATTCAATGTCGTCCGCTAACGCTCGGTCAACATCGAGGGCTTTCGAATAAGAGCGAACAAATTGATAACCAGCACGAACCCCCAAGCCCCCTTGAAGTGGAAGGTGGAATTCAAGTCCTTGCGATGCTGCAAGAGATTCTATTGCCAGAACGCGAGATGTGTTTTGCAAAACCTTTTGAAGTTTGAGGGCCGAGGTCATTCCCATACTTACGTGGTCTTCTTGTTCCGCCGATGTTGGAATGGTGTCAACGGAGGCCGGATGGCAATGAACTTTATTTTCGCTCACAAGTGCGGCCGCAACCACATGAGGGATCATGAAACCTGAATTGAGACCTGAGTCTTTCATGAGAAAAGCAGGTAGACCACTCATGTGCGGATTCACGAGTTTGTCGATGCGACGTTCAGAAATGCTTGCTATTTCTGCGATTGCTATTGCCAAATAGTCAAGCACCATGGCCACGGGTTCTCCATGAAAATTACCACCGCTGAGGATTTCATTAGTTTCGAAAAAGACGAGCGGATTGTCGGTACTCGAATTTGCCTCAATTAATAGAGTGCTCAGAACGTGATCGTATGCATTACGAGCTGCGCCATGGACTTGCGGCGCGCAGCGAAAAGAATATGGGTCTTGCACCTTCTTGCACTGAGAGTGACTTAAGCGAAGGCCGTCATCGGCCAGAATTCGGCGCATGTTTGCGGCTGCTTTTTGCTGACCAGCATGTGGTCTGACCGCCTGAATTTCGGCCCTAAAAGCAGTTGCTGTGCCCAAAGTTGCATCCAGCGACATAGCCAAAGTGATATCGGCCGAACAGAGCAGATGTGCAGAGGTATCAAGGGCAAGTAGGCCGATGGCGGTCATGACCTGAGTCCCGTTGATAAGGCATAAGCCTTCCTTGGCTTCGGGCGAAAGTGGTTCGCGGCCAAGCGAATTGAGAACCGCGAGACTGGGCTGAACTTGACCCTGCCATTCCACTTGTCCTTCGCCTATGAGAGCCATGGCGAGATGAGCCAAAGGAGCTAAATCTCCACAGGCACCAACCGAGCCTTGGCTCGGGATGACGGGATGGATGTCGTTGTTCAGGAAGAACTCCATCTGTCTGAGGGTGGCTTCGCGAACTCCCGAATTGCCTCTCAGCATTGTTTGGAGGCGAAGAACTATGATTGCCCGGACCACCTCACGTGGAAGCGGCGTGCCAACTCCACAGGCGTGGGAACGGATTAAATTCATCTGAAGCTGTTTGAGATGATCGGCGGGGATGCGGACGTCTGCCAAGGCTCCAAAACCGGTATTTATGCCATAAATTGTTTCACCGTTGCCGAGACGGCTTTCGACGCAGAGGCGAGCTTGGCTGACTTTCTCGACTGCATGCGCGGCCAGGGTAATTCGTGAATTGTGGCGGGCAACCGCGACGAGTTGATGCAAAGTCAGTGAATTGCCATCGAGTTGGACCAGAGCTTCGGGAATGAACTGACCGGGGAAAGAGTTGATTTCAAATCCAAAATGGTTCTCATTTTTTTTCGACATGGCCGACCTCTTTGAAGTTTCTTGCCGTCATCGATAGACTCTTGAGACACAACGAGCAGGGGAAAGACCATGGCGTATCGGACGCGCTCAAAATACACATCCGGTGGAGGTGTTCTTGCATTTTTTGAGCAAGTCTCACGGTTCGTCTCTCTTTCTGTTGTTGGCTGGATGACGCTTTCGCTGTTTTTCATCCTTTTTGCGGCAGATGGCAAGATCACGGACTCATTCGACCTCCATCTTTTCAAAGGGCTGTTCACGCAGTGGAAGTTGTTTTGGACTGTGGTTGTTCTGCTGGCGCTGAATGGTTTGTGGGGTGCGCTTGTTGCGCTTCCAGCCGCGATGGTTTTGTTTCTGAGCCGGCAGTATTTGGATTTTCAGGCGACGCGCGCATCGAGAAGATCGGCAATTTTTCGAATTCAGTTTGCAAAAAGCCTGCCTGTCGCAATTTTGATTCTTTCTCATGTTGCCGCATTGGTACTTAATTTTATCGCAGCTCCCCAGTTGACTCGCAGCTGGTTCCGCGAGGGGAATAGGTTTTCGACCATGCTGGCGGGAGGGCATTTTGTAATGACTTCCTTAACTAGAAGTTCGGTCATTACTAATCAATTACCTAAAAAGCAGTTGCACCTAAAGGAAAAAAATGCTGCCGGCAAAGACGCGTTGAATAGGCGAGTCTATATTTTCATGCTTCCTGCAGAACAAATAGAAAGTGAAGAATTTATTTCAGAGCAATCAAAGATTGCGGACGCGGTGCGGGTGCCGTTTGTGATTCCGAAGTCGTCGGTCACTGAACAAGTAGACTCCTTACTTTCAAAAGTAAGAGGGCCCACCGCAGAGCTAGCGAGAAAAACTCTTTCGCAACCGCGAAATTACTCAGAAGTTATTGCAGCAAAGCAATCTAAAACCATTGTCTCGATGTCCCCACAGCTTCGTTTTGGAAGCCAGCTTGCAGGATATGGCAGTGAAAGCTTGGGCAACTTTAGAGATGTATTTTTGCTTCAAGAAGCTCAACGTCGCATCGTTCTTTCACAAGTTCATTTCTTCGCAGTTTTTCGAATTCTTGATGGTGTTGGTTCGCTGAACCAGAACCTCGGTTGGTTGAACTTGATTGCTGATGATGTCGCTCGACTGCGTTCTATTTCGAATCTTGAAAGGTCAGGCTTCGGCAGTGCGAACTCAATCACTATTGTTCAACTTTCGGGCCTAGAAAGCACTTTTGCTGGAGTGCAACCTCCATTTCGTCCCATCGGTTGGTCATCGCAGTTAACAAGCTATGAAAAGCGCATGATCAATAAGAATATGATTCGTGAAATTGTCCAGTTCCTGCAGGACTTAGGAGCTGCTGAAAATTCTCTGTGGGTTATTTTGCCATATGCGGATGACAAAAGGCTCAATCCGAGAAGTTTTGCTTTGTTTTCTGGGCAGCTGTCGGAGTTGCATGATCAAGCAAAAACAAACTCCTCGCATTTGGGTTTTCTCGGAGACGAAGTTGCTCGTGAGATGAGTCGTTTTCTTTCGGAAGGCAAGGAATCTGCCGAAATTAAGAGTTCTCAGCGAACGATTGCCACTTCAATATCGGGTAAATCGGGATTGTTGGCGCCGCGTGCACGGCTTGAATGTTTTGAGACTGAAGTAGACTTCAGTGACCCGGGGTTTAGTTTTCAATCTTCAGAACGTCGTGAGCGGAGTTTGGGCGAACTTTTGAATTCACTGCCTTTGCTCCCGGATTCTGATTTGGCATTTCTCACGCGAAGTGCCTCTAGTCTTATCTCGAGAGATCTCGGACTCGGCTTTATTTGTCGGACAGCATTTCAGTCCATCGAAGAGACTTATCTTTTGAAATATAAACGTTCTGATAGTGTTGGTCCGATTCTTTCTCTCAATAGAATGGGACCATCTGTCCTTCTTGCAAGACCTGCCTCTCAATTCCCAGATTCCTCAAGCAACTCAAAAGTGCGAGGAGGCCTTGAGCGAGAAAAATCGGATGAGAGTCTCGCTGCGTTGCAGAGCGACGTACTCGATGAGTTTACCGTTCACCAGTATGTTCCAGTTGTTGGAAGCGAGGCATCGGGGGAGCGGGCCTGGGGATGGCGTCGCATGGATGAACGGGAAGTTAAAGGTTTTTTTGGCAAACACGAATTTGATGCCTTGGAAGCAATTGAGCTTTCCGCGCGTGCGAGGATTCACTGAATGTCGCGTCGATCGCGTTTTAGATTCAATTTTTTTCTGAGCTCGACTGTTCTTGTTTTGCTCATGCTCGCGGGAGCATTTTTATTGATCCAACGGTACCCGTGGCCAACTTATTTGACAGATTTTTCACTTGCGAGAGAGTCTACGTTTGTATCGTATTGGCCGCTGCCGGCACTCGAAGAGGATAAACAAGAGAGAAAGAAGCTACGAAGGTTTCCGAAATCTGAGCAACAGCGACGATTGGGAGTTCTCATGCGGCGCATGGATTTTCTGAACGTTCCTTTGTTTGATTTCTTTCTCGATCCGGGCTTGCAGGTTCTAACTCCTGAACTTCCGACGGGTGCTTCGCCAGCAAGTCCGCTGATTTGGCCATCACTTCCGACTCGTCGAAGATTAGGCTCGGAAGATTCTTCATTCAGAGACGTGAGATATATTGTTCTGCCAAACTCCTCTGGCGCGCAATGCATCGAAGGTATTTATTTGGTTGCTGGAGAGGAGTTAAAGGTGAGCCTTCCTCTGGCTCGCAACAAAAGAAGTGTGATGTTTAATGTATTGCCACTAGCTCCGTCTAATTTGCGTGCATGGCTTGGACAATTCAGCTGGGCGCGGCAATTCACAGATGCTGAAGTGAATCGCCTCCATACCGTTTCTATTCCGATCAACGATCCGTCCGCCAATGCGTTGCGTTTGAATTTGGGGAACGGCAATTTGGTTCTGACATCGGGTGCAATTACGCAGTGGGATCGTTCGGGGCGCTTGCCAATTCAGATTGGTGGTCAAAGTGGGATTTGGAAGTCGGCAAACGAGAAGGCGGGGTTGCGAGAGGACTTGGCTGTTGCGGATGGTGCTCTTGACGAGGCTCCCGAAGACACGGCTGCGCTGAGTAGTTCAATCTCTGCAACGACCAATCAAAGCATAGATTCTTCGGCAACAACGAATAGTCAGCCACCTGTTCCGACAGCTGTTCCGACACCTGTTCCGACACCCTTGCCAGCGGTTAAGGCAGAGCCTGGTTCACGAGTGGCCAAAGATTCGCGTGCAAGCAAAACTGGTCCAGTTATCGAGCGCGATGCGAAGGGAAAAGCAAAGTTTTCATCATCAATCGAAGATCTTCTCGATCCAGCTTCGGTGAAATTTAATTCTGTCGTTCCGGTTCCCGGAATAAAGACAGTGGCTCTTGGCTACAATGTCTTATTTGTTCAACTTGATCCCGCTTTCAATGACGTTCTGAATGACGAAGTGCTGATGACTGCTTTGGCGCCAAATCTGCAGAGTTATTTGTCGCATGCATTGACCATTCCCGTTGAACTGCCAAGTGTTTCTTCGGGCGGTCAGCTTTTTCAGCATGGCATTGTTAGACAATTTGCTGACTACATCCCACTTGATCTACCAATTCTGACAAAGGATTTAATAGCAGGACGAGGGGTTTTTAATCTCTATCAGCAGTTCCGAAATTTCGGATTTAAGGTCGTTAGTTTTGCCCCGCCTAGTGCACTTTCCTTGCCCGACGCACTGTCGCGCGGGCACGAGGTGCCAAAGGTTGAAGGGCGTTGGCTCGATAGCAATGATTGGAAATTTGTTGCTCGCCGAAAAGAGCTTGATCAACAAAACGAACCTGCAACAGGCTTGGAAGCGATTTTTAAAAGCGAACGGGCTGCGACTTTTTCGGCGATGTCTGAAGGCGATTATTCAAAGATGGCGGAATTGCTTGAGGGACTTGAACGCGAAAGTGATGCGATTCCTGATTGGCGGGCAAATGAGCTTTCACTTGTGAGTGCAAAAAAGCAGTATCTGCCGAGATTATTAGACAGCTTTCAGCGCTGGACAAAAGAAAATAGTCAGGTGCGTTTCTTTTCGCATGTGTATTTGCAGAACGATGATCAATCGTTGCGTCCGTCTCTGAAGGATTTTTTGAAGGTTCTGAGATTTAAGAAATTCAAGACGCTCGCATTTCCTGGTTCGACAGAGCGACTGGCACGCATTGTGCTGCTTGATCGCGTCTTTGGGCAATTGCAAGATACATTAGTTGCTCGCCGGATGTTTCATCGCACCGTTTTTGCCGCGCTTGTGCCCGGATACTTTTCTGAAAATCGAAATGGAATGAATCAAGGCCGTTTTGTATTAAGTGTCCCAGGATTGCTTTCACGCCGGAAAAAGCTTGATCACCCTCACAGGTTTGATGATGCTTTGTCGACGTTGGCGCAAACTGTGGGCGTTCAATTGAGCAAATATGATTCTGACGGCCGAGTGCTTTTCCGAGGAGAACCTCTCGAACGTGAGAAACCATCTGAATCAGCTGGCGCCATTGCTTCCAATCAAGCCGAGGCAGAATCGCAGGCAGCTCAGGCTTCGGATGATTCCAGCAGCCAGGCTGAAGAGCGTTCTGCGACGACAGGCGGCCAAGCAAAGCAGCCGACGGATGCTACGGTTCCCGTCGCTGAAAGGTTGCAACCGCAACAAGTCAGCCGTTTTAGAATGATCGTTCTTCCGCGAGCTGCCGGCTGCCAGCCGTTTGAGTGGAGTGCCTCGAGTCCCTATTTTGGTCTGACTTCAAGTCAGCCCATCGTTGAGGAACCATTGCCACGCGGACGTGTGATTCGAGTCTTCCCCTGTGGCCTGCGTGATCAGGTGATTGAATTGAGTTGGTTCCAGATGCACCAAGGTCCGCTGCCATCTGGCGCAAGTGCTGCAAGTGTCTCGCAGTGGTTGGGTGGTTCTTTGCGACTTGCCTCGACGGAAAGTGCGCATGAGAGTCAGGATGCTCCGCTGTTTTTGGTTGGGCCTCAAGCCCTCAGCTTAGATTCACTGCCCATGCGACTCAGGCGATTTTCGACCAACGAGGTGCCGCAGCTCTTTGATATGGTTTATCGGACAACTGTTGGGCGTGAAACTTTGGCACGAGTTTTAAATTTGAATTCGCAGATGCAGAGCCCTCAAATGGCAGCCCGGACCTTGGTTTATTTTTTCCGCGAACCGGTGCGTCGATAATGATTCGAATAAAAAAGGGAGCCGGGCGTGGGTCAACGAGAGGCATGGCGATGCACGCGCCAGGGATTTCCCTGCTGTTGCGGCATTATTAAGATGTCGTTGATGTTGATGTGATTGGGTTGTTTTAATGCAAACAGGATACTTTCTGCGACATCACCAGCATCAAGTTCATTGACGCCTTCATAAACAGCTTCGGCGCGTTGAACATCGCCGTTGAATCGGACAAGGCTAAACTCAGTGTTAACCATTCCGGGCGAGATCATGATGACCCGAATACCGTGCTGAATTGTTTCAAGCCTGAGAGATTCGTGGAAGGCTCGCAATGCGTGTTTTGATGCGCAGTAAACGGCACCATTTTCGTAAGCTGTATGAGCAGCCAAGCTTGACAAGGCAATGATGTCGCCTCGACCAGTGGTTGTCATTCGCTGGACAACGGCCTTGCTTAATTTGAAAGCTGCATTGACGTTCGTGTTGAGCATTTCAGACCAATCAGCAGCTTCGGCATCAACAACTGAGGAAAGACCTTTTGCAAGGCCCGCATTGTTGAGGAATATGTCGGACTCGAGCGCTCCGGATTGCTCAAGTTGGCTGATTGCATCTGCGGAACAGACATCAAGACAATGAATTATTACGTTAACACTGGGATTCAGATTCAAGAGCTCTAATTTAAGTTCTGTCAGGCGCTCTTTGCGTCTTGCGACAAGATGAAGGTGGCAACCTTCCAGGACAAGGCGAACGGCAGTTGCCAGGCCAATTCCGGAGGAGGCACCTGTGATAAGTGCAGTTCGACCCTGCAATGATGAAGAGCGAACGCGCATCGACTGTTCAACGAGGTGTTTGATCATCTTTGGGCCTTACTGAATGGAAGCAACGAAATCATTGACCGCACGGCGGAACAAGCTCACCCGTTCGACGCTTTGGCTGTAGGCATGTGCTGCGTTTAATGATTTTGAGACTGGCGTGCAAACCGAAATATAAAATTTAATTTTAGGTTCCGTTCCGCTCGGACGCATGGAGATTTTGCTGCCGTCGGCAAGTTCGAGCTGGAGAACATCTGATTTAGGGAGGTCTGCAAAGGGAATCGGCTCGGCGAATCCATTGTTTTTGCGGACGCGCTTGTTCTGGAGTTGATAATCGACGAGGGCTTGCACGGGTGTTCGAGCAAATTCTAGGGTTGGCTGATTGCGCATTGCTTGCATTAATCGGCCAATTCGTAATGCTCCTTCCTCGCCTTCGAGATCGACAGTAATAAGATCTTCCTGCCAAGCTCCGTAATTTGCAAAGAGGTCAAGAAGCTCGTCGCAGTGGGTTTTGCCATTGTTTTTGAATGACGCTGACATTTCTACGGCTTGGCAAAGTGCACCAATGCCATCTTTGTCACGGACGTAGTCGCCCGGCATAAAGCCAAAGCTTTCTTCAGTGCCGAAGAGATATTTTCGATCTGAGAGGCCTTGTCGTTCCCATTCATTTACGACTCCGGCGATCCACTTGAAGCCTGTGAGCGTATCGAAAATTTCGACACCGAAATGGGCGCAAATCCGGGAATGGAGATCGGATGTGACGATGGTCTTGATAATTTTATGTTCAGGCTTAAGTGAGCCAAGTCGTTTGCGCGTTGAGAGTATGTAATTGATGAGGAGGGCACCGGTTTGATTGCCGTTTAAAAAAACATAATCGCCAAAGGCCTGGTGTTTGAAGGCACCTTGTGCTGCCTGTGGATCGCGAACGACAAGGGCAAGACGATCAGAATCGGGATCGGTTGCGAGAACGATGTCGGCTTTTAATTGGCTTGCTTGCGCGATGGCGAGTTGCAGGGCTGAGGGTTCCTCAGGGTTCGGCTTTTTAACAGTTGGAAAACGGCCGTCAGGTGCCTCTTGCTCTGCAACGATATGCAATTTTGAATAGCCCCATTCGGCGAGTGCGCGACGTGTGGGTTGTGCGCCTGTCCCATGGAGAGGTGTATAGACAATGCTGACATCTTTTTGCTGCGAAGGTTCCAGTTGGAGTGCTTTGACCTGTGCAAAATAAGCATCGATGGTCTTGTTTGGGACAGACTTTATCAGACCCTTTTGCCGTGCTTCTTCATAGGTTAGGAATTGAGCTTGCGAATAACGCGTAACTGCAAATACTTCTGCCAAAATTGATTTGTCGTGCGGTGGGGTGATTTGTGCACCATCTTCCCAGTAGACCTTGTAACCATTGTATTGTGGAGGGTTGTGACTCGCGGTGATGCAGAGTCCCCCAATGCAGCCGAGATATCGAACGGCATACGACAAGCATGGAGTGGTTTGGATGGTGTCGAAAAGATAAACTTGGATATTGTTACCTGCGAGGACTCCTGCGGCCTGCTCAGCGAAAAAACGCGAAGAAAGTCGGCTGTCGTATGCGATAACGACCCCGCGTTGAAGTGCTTTTGTGCCCTGTTTGAGTATGTAGTTCGCGAAACCTTGGGTCGCTTTCCGAATGATTGGTCCATTCATTCGATTGCTACCCGCTCCGACGACACCACGAAGGCCACCCGTGCCAAATTCAAGTTCACGCCAAAAGCGGTCGCGAAGTTCAGCGAAATTTTCATTGGCAATGAGGTTTTCGATTTCGACTTTGCTGTCGCTTTCAACAGAGGAATCAGTGAGCCAAAGTGAGAGTCTTCCGCAACTGTCTCCGAGTTGTTGTTTTATTAAATCTGAAAATGGTTGCTGCGTCATTTCAATTGTGCCTTTCTGAGCTCGACAATGTTTTCCGATACCGAGTTCAAAAACTTCTGAATTTTGACCCGAGTAAAGCTGTCAGTCTCTGGATATCGGGTTAGGATATTTTCGAGAATTTGTTTGCATTGAGCGAGGCTGTCAAGCTTTGCTTGCTTGTCTGAGGAGATTGTTCCCTTTTGATAAAGCTCGTTCGCTTTTCTGCGCAGATCGCGGACATGCGCTTCCGATGCTTCACGCCTTAAACTGCGTGTTTTATCGTTCTTCATGGCATCGGGAAGGCTATCCAGTGCTTCCACTGCCTCGCCAGGCTTACCTTCGTTGAGAGCGAGTCGGGCGACCTGAATGACGCGATCGGCAGATACATCGCCTTTGTCGTTGAGCGCTGTGTTGCCTGTCCCAGAAGAAGGAGGGCATTGATTGGCGAGCGACTCTCCTGGTTGCGACTTTCCACCGACCGGTGGTCCGACAATCGAGTCGATTCTGGCTTGGTGTGCTCGAGATGGGAAGATGCGTCGAATTCTCGCGGTCAACTCTTCACTGGCGAGAGAATCGTTTTTCAGGCGAAATTCTTCCAGAGTTGCCAATTGACTGGCAAATGACAGTTCGAAAGCTGAAAAGATTTTCAACCGGGCAGCAAGGAGTTTGTCGCGCACGCTTCCTGATTGGATCTGAGAGAGGAGATCGTCGAGCATGTTGAGTGCGCTCGCCTGAGTCAGTGGGTCTGCCAAGTTACTGCGAATTTCCTTGAGCAGAACCGCTTGACCACCGGTGAGAAGTGAATCGAGACCTTGAAGTTCGGACTTTATCGCTTGTCCCGAAACAAGGGTCATAAACTGAAGAGCCGATTGGCTCAGTGCCTTGCCGTAAGCTGCGCGTGCAGCGGAATAATCGCCGGCAGAGGCAAAGCTTTCGGCGCGCAAGGTTTCAAGAAAGCCTGCATCAAAAAGAGGTGACTCGAGCTTAAGCGATTGCTCTATGGCAACTTGAACTTGATTGAGGAGTTCTTTGTCTTGAGGATTTTTTTGGTGGGCACACCAGGCGATTGCAAGCATGGCGCTGTTTGAATAACTGTCAGGAGGTGCAATGAGTTGGCTCTGTAAGTTTTGGATGGTTGAACAATCTCGTTTTGCTAGAGCCGATTCAAATTGGGTCACGAAAGGCATCGATGCGGCAGTTGTTTGAGCAGACGGTGATTTGCTTGTTTCAGTTTTTGCGGATGATTTAGGCGTTGCCGAACCATTGCTTGCAAGATTAGGTTGTGGTGGAGGTGCGACTTTTTCGGTTGCACAGGCGACAATCTGTAGCGCTGTTAAAGCGACAAAAGTCAGTGTGGATTTAGGTTTGCTTAGCAAGAAACTTCTGGTGGAAAATAGCGTCATGGGGCGTCTCCGTTTCGTTGGCGAAGAACAAGCCCACAGATGTTACCAGTCGCTTGAGAGACCAATCAAGTAACGCCGCTCTTTCGTTGCTTTGCCATCGGTAAAGACTGCAGCTTCGTAAGTTGTCCCCTCGAAGGTGAAATGCGGCATTGGAATGCAAAAGCCGAGCGACGTACGGGTGTCATTGAGTCCGGCTCGGAGTGAAATCGCGCGACTCGAAAGTGCGTTGCCAGAGTAGATTTCGATTCCAGCATGGGTGAGTTGGTTGATGTTTACATCGCGAAAACCATAGTTTTTTCCTGCTGTAGATATCGGTAAAGGGTAAGCATCACCAGAGATTTTCATGTTGAGCCGCAGAGCGCCTAGGCGCATGCGTGGAATAATGCTGAGACCAGCGCGAATTTCGGTTGGGTCGAGACGAGTTGAAGGGATGCCATCTTGCACTGAACCAACGCGCTTTGCGCCACAAATTGACTGAGTTTTACCTGTCGCTGGATTCAAGTAATTATCCACGCATGAGGTGGGCAGATTCAGGATGCTAAGCCCGAAGGTTGGTAACCAATAGTCTCCGGCAGTGATGCTCACCCCCAAATCGAAAGCTGTTGAGGTGGTCTTATAAGATGAGCTTTTTAGGCTGCTAAGAAGTGTTTTTGAGCTGACAATATCGACAAGATTGTAGTTACTTTGTGTGCTCCAGCGGACGTTTGGACGTGCCGTAATGCCAAGTGACATGGAACCACTCCGCGAGGAGAGGGTTGCATTCAATGCCGCAGTTGCGGTGGTTTGGCTGGTGATCTGCCGTGAGAGACCGCCATCGCTGCTTGGAGATGCGGTAAAAGTCGAGCGTATCGGAAGACCAAAGAAATAGCTGGGTCCGCCGCGTTCGCCCAAGACTGTCCAGGGTAAAGTTTGAAATTCTAGGTAACTTCTTGAGGTTGCTGATGATATTGCAAAATCGCGAAGCCATGCGCTTGGTTGAAGGCCTTTTCCTTTCAGAGCACGCAAGGCAGCCTGGTTACCACCCAAGACAAGATTGGGTGCTTCGATCACATCAATAGCTTTGCGGCTGCGTGGATTGCGGGTTTTCGCGAGGGCTGCGGGGTTTGAATAAAGTGCATCTTCATTGACGGCATGGCCGGTCTGACTTCCGCCAAGAGCACGTGAATAAGTAGAGCTCCAAGAGTTGTTCCAATCTTCGGTGGAACTCGTTTCAGACTGGGCGTTTGCCAAAGCCGAGGGAAGCAAAAGTGTTGAAGCAAAAAGCAGCGTTGCAATTGCGCATCCGGCGTTTGGATTCGCAGCTGTTCGTGCTAAAAATGTGGCTCGACACCCGATCACGGCTAGCCCTCCTGAGATTTGGATCGGAGTCTTCCGTGAAAAGCTGAAATAAAGATAAGTTGACGCTGCACTGCAGTTAATTGCGTGCTCGTCGCGAACCCACGGGATTAATTTATGTCACTCTTTCCGAAGACTCTCACAGATATCCTCGCAAACTCTTCGCTGGCCAGGCAGATCATGCCGATCGAATCGTGCAAGGATTTCCATGATTGGGTTCGAATTCAGCCCAAAATCGAGACACATGTGCATCTTGAGGCCGCCGTGTCGGCTGATTTCTACAAATCACTCACGCAACCTGAATCATGGCGCGAGTCGCTGCCTTGGGAACGCGCACCTTTTTCAGATTTACGTGCCTTTATTATGGCGTGGGTTGATTTGTCGCGAGCCATGCGCACCCTGAGTGATTTTGAGAAACTTGCCGAACAATTTGTTTATGAGCGGGTCAAAGAAAATATTCGATATACAGAAGCATATATTTCCCCAGCCGACTTTTCCTTAATCAGGAAACGATTCGCAATTGCACCTGAGATATTTGCATTTGATGAGGTTTTGCGAGCCTATAGTCGAGGTTTGAAAAGCGGTCTTGCAAAAAATCCAGGCTTCGAGGTGCGACTGATTGTGGATACGCTCTGGATTTCAAACGCTGATGAGAGAGAAATTATTTTTTCTGCACTGAAAAGCTCGCGCAGTGAGGCTGACTTTTTCGACCCACAGGGTCAGCATTATTTGGTAGGTATTGGCTTGGGTGGAGCTGAATCACACGGTGATTTAAGTGGCAGACTTGAGTTCATTGAGCGTGTCCGTGCGCTTGGGTTTCGGGTTGATATTCACAGCGGCGAAGGAGTTGATCCCGAACTCCATCGCGAGTCTGTTGAGAAAGTGTGTCCGGATCGGGTTGCGCATGGGTTTTCGGCGGTGAGTGAAAATTTCGTTTTCGACGCAAATGTTGTCATGTGCCCTGTGAGTAATTTGCTGCTGAAAACATATGTTGGAGCTGCGCAAAAGCATCCAGTTTTTGATCTCTTCAAGAAAAAAGTTCCCATTGCGATAGGCTCCGATGATCCGCTTCTTTTAGGGCATACATTCTCACTTGAATATGCGTTTTTGCATGCTTTGAGCGGTGATGGAGAAGATTTTTTTAAGGAAACTCAAAAAAATGCTCGGGAACGTCTTTTCGCTCCCGAGATTTTCCAACGCGTGCAACACTTTTGCTAAATTTATGAGGCCAAGGCCAACATTGATTCAAGCGGCGTTGGTTTCATGCCAACTTTCGCAGGTTTGATGTTTTCTTTGATTTTCTTCATCTTAACGAGAGGAACGACGCGAGTTGACTTCTTGCCGTCGGATGCGAGCGACTGCAAGCTTGCTAGTAGATCTTCAATAATAACATTTTTCGATGGCCTTTGCCCACGCAAAATAGTCTCCACATGCAAGAGCTCATCCTGCAGAAGTTCTTTTGATACTTCAGCAAAAAGTTTGAGGTGTTTTTGCAGGACTGCACAAAGATTCTCTGCGAGTTGTTTTTGTGAAACATCTGCAGCAGCACGAATGAGTAAAGCGAGGTGCTGCGCAGTCATTGATAAACATTGATGATCGCGTGAAACCCAGTCGGAATATGACGCCATGAAGCTTGGAAATTCATCGGGATGCTTGAGCATATAATGACGAAGAACACTGTGGCTCATTTCGGCCAAGGCGGGTGCAGCTGAGAAGAACGTACTCAAATGATCGGCAAGGAAAAAGAACGCTGCATTGCCTCGTTTTTTCTGCTCGAAAAAAGCACTCAAGAGATCATCAAGGAGACTTTGGCCAAATCGACTTATAATCCGATTTAATTGACTCGTTGTGTTTGAATTGATTGGACACTTGGAGAGATAATGAAGGAGCGATACTCGGATTGCATTGTTATTGACGTTGCTTCTAGCAAGCAAACTTGTTGTTACGTATTCCACAACCCGCGCTGCTCCGTGTGGATCGAGTCCGCTCTGGCCCGCGCGCTCTGCGACCATAAGTCCAAATTCTGTCACTAAGACCAACACAGCTTGGCCGATTGAAGTTTTGCTTTTGTGGTCGGAAAGTTCAATGTCAGACAAGTGAAGCATTGCCATGGAAATCTCTCGGTAAAAATCAGCGTCTCGAGAGACTTCAAGCAGCGCTTTTAAAAAGGATAGGCTTGTATCCCAATCTTTTTCATGGGCGAGACCAGCTGCTACGAGCCAGATTGTACCTTCAAGATGTTTTTGCTCATCATAAAGATGTTTTAAACGCATTGCAGCCTGTTTGACGATCTCTTCCCGCGACTGAGGCGTCGAAAATTTAAAACCGCGCAAAAAGTTAAGCTTGTGTGTGTCGCTCGAATGAGGCTGTTGCGCTGCCACATCGTTGATTTCTTTAAGAGCAGCATCAATTGCTTGAGTTGGTGTCAGCTCTCTCAGGTGGTGAGACATAACAAGTTCTCCCTCTCGGATGTGGACTCAATTTGCCTGATGGCGCTTGACGTAATCGACAATGCGCGCGCGAGACGTCTCGTCGAGCCCGCGCAACTCGAGTCCGTAACCAACGTGCAAGCCATTTTCGCGAGCTTGTCGAACGACAACGGCACGAAGATGCATTGGCTTACCGAGCCCTTTGCCTTCTTTTAACGTGAGTTTGACTTCATCGTTTATTTTAAAAACCGCGTCTCCTGTCTCGAAATACAAGCCCGAAATTGAAATGTTTCTGATGTGCCCAGTGGCTACGTTTTGATCGTTGTGAGCAACCACGAGTTCCTGAATTGCTGCTCGCGGGGCTCTGCGGCCTTGATTGCTGTGATCTGAAATAGGAACTGAAACCAGATGTGATTTTGCTGGTTGACTGAGTTCATTAACCTCAGCGAGAGGGCGCCAATCGGTGAAACCTTCTCGATAAACAAAGTCTGTGCCTTTTAGCGTTCCGCTCGAAATAGCAGAACGCAGCTCGTTTTCGGTCATGGGGCCGACTTGCTGTTCGTTCGCATAATAAAACCAAATTCTTTCGTTAAGAGCCGCACCCATGAGCAAAATCCCCCCAAATTTGTCTTTGAGCGAAAATCATAAAGGTCATCGGAAGGTCTTGGGGGGAACTTGACGATAAATTGGTGTTCACTAATAAAACCAGCTTTATGGCTTTGGTTTTAAACAGTTGGCTTTTTGTGTTGATTTTAGAATGGTGACTGGCGTCTCACAAGAGAATAGTTAAAAATAGCGGGGCGGAGGGTTGATATGAGCCTGATTCTTCGGAGACTTGGACTGGGGCTGGTGCTTTTTTGGGGGTGTTTTGCTTCGAAAAAGGCTTTTTCGGCTCAGGGCGTCCAGAGCACAATCGGTTCCGTAGGCGAGCCCTCTGGCATTGGCTCTGAGTCGGAATATTATCAAGTTTTGGGTCGTCTTGAACAAATGGATGCCAACGGCCACCGCGCAGCATTGGTGTCGAGCGAGTTTTTTCAATCGCTCAGTTGGATTGGTCGAACTGCCTGCGTCAACTATGTTTGCGGGATTCTTTCCATTGACCAATGTCGGCGAGTTCTTGACCGTGGTCTGTTGGATGATGCTTTGGTGGTTCGCGATCACGCGTTGCGAGTCATGCTTCATTCAAGTCAATTCACCGAACAAGAGAAGCGTTCTGCGGCGGAGAAGATTTTGGGCGATCAGAGAAATTATCGCAAGGGCCGACCGTTTTGGATTGTCGATAGAGCTAAAGGCTTTTTGATTGCAGGCACAGGCAAATCGTCAGCGGGGCAATGAGCCGACCGCGCCTTTGAGCTTTTGTAACACTTCGCGCAGCCAGCGCGAATCTTTGACCCCGTCAAAGCTCATTTCAACTCGTCTATTGCGCGCCCAAGCGATTTCGTTTTGATTGTTATCGATGGGGCGAGATGGGCCGAAGCCAATTGCCTTCATTCGAGCTGCGGGAACCCCTGCGCGCGTGAGCGCATCGCGAACAGAGGTCGCGCGAGCCAGCGAAAGCTGCAGATTGTGTTCCACCGAGCCGCGGATATCTGTGTGACCTTCAATCGTGAGTGCATTCCAACGGTCTTGGTTTTGAGCAAGAACTCGGCCAAGTTCACGTAGAAAAAATTCAGAACGCTTTAGCAGAACTGCTTTGTCGGTTTCAAAATTGACCGACTCTGAGTCGAGAAGAAAGCGGACATTTTCTTTGACAATGGCACGTTCGATGGGTTTTTCCACCTGAACCTTACGAACAACCTCATCGGTTGTTTGAGTTCGAACGTCTTTAATGATCGTTTTTGGTGTGAAGACGCTGCCGCCAAACTGCAAACTGAGAAGGCCGATATGAACTTGCCGCTCATAGAGATTTAGGTCCGTGAGATATTCGACAACGATTCTTGGTTTCCAATCGCTTCCAAACGTCAGAGCGAGTTGTCCACCTAAGAAGATTGCAGAGCGGTAGCTTTTTTTTGTGTCCGGACCAAAAGAAGCATTTGTTCCAATGAAGGCCGCTGTGGTTGGACCTAATGACCAAACAGCATCTCCATCGGTAGACTCGTTGAGTCTCAAGCGTGCAGAGAATTCGGCAACCGCGGTGTTGGTCGAGATTGATACATTTTCAAGTTTCACTTTGCTGTCTGCATTTTGTCCCTCAACGATGTCAGCTTCACCCTGCAATTTGCTGAGGTAGTAACCGCCGCCACCTTCAATCTCAAGGTCACGATTCACAAGCGTTAGCAAAGCCTTTCCGCCATAGAGAGAACCTTGCTTGGCGCTCTCGTCTGACGAGCCCGGGCTTGTTTTAACAAAAGCGCCGTCACCGCCCACGAAAATATCCAATCCAAAGCCGCTTGGGCGGGTTGAATCTGTTGACGTGCGCACGCTGCGCGATTGATTCACGGCAGCGAATGCTGGACAGCAAATGATGGTTGAGAGAGCTGCGAGGGGGAAGGAAATACTGGGAGTGCTGATGAATGCCTTCATTTGCATGTCTCTCCTTTGCAGGTTTCAGGAGTCATGCGCCTCTTGAGCAGCAAATTGATTGCATCTGTGACTTCGTCGGGATTGCTGAGACCGGTAAAGGAAAGCTCGACGAGGGTGAGTGATTGAGTATTTGTTGTTCGTTCTTCGGCCATGGAGCGTCCACCCAATCCGACTGCGTTGACGCGGGATGCAGGAAGTCCGGCAGTGACGAGCGCGTTTCGAATTAATTGTGCTCGGGCCTCGCTTAAACTTTGATCACGCCGAGGCTCCGAACTTAATTTGACAACCGCTTCAACGGTGACGGTTTTGAAATTGGCGACCTGCGCTCGCAGTGTGTTTGCAAGCTCAATGACAAAGCCCTGGTCATCGGGCGTGAGGGCTGTTGAATTGCGGACGAAATGAAAGATATCTCTTGGCAATGAATATTTTGACACGTCGCGAACAACTGTGCGGGTGATGATTTTTGGGACTTCGATTTTCTGAACCCGCTCTTTGCGCACATAGACATCTGTTTTTCGCAAAAGTGTATCGTAGCCTTGAAGCGGCACACCAAACTGGAGAGTTGCTCCGTAGAACAAAACTTTACGACTGTTGTCGGGGATCTCTGCAAGGATCTGCAGGCCCAGGCGAAAAATCCCAGTATCTCGCAAGAGGTCGAATGCAGCCATTCCACCGCCGAGAAACATGTTATTTACAAGGTCCTTGCGTTGGCTGAGGGTGAGATCTGTTCCAAAAAAGTCTTGTGCAATAAGGCCAAAGTTGAATCTTGGGGTGAGTCGGAAGCGGATTCCAGCTTCTCCGAATGCGGATTGCGTATAAACACGGTGTCCCAATTCGGGAACAGCAGGGTTTTCATTTCGTGTTGTTCCATAAAGGGCAGAATAACCTAGACCCAGGCCACCTTCTAAAATCCAATTCTCGAACAATAAAGAGGCAAGTGCCTTTCCGTTGCTAAACCAACCCGTAAATGGACCTTCTCGTGCAATTGTTGTGGAGTGAGTGAGGGCGCCTCCGTCGAGTCCCAATTGAAGGACGAGAGGAATTGGCGCATCACCTTTGATTACTTTTTCGCTGTTCCGCGAGACGACCTGCGGTAATTCTTGTCCGATTGCATGCAAAGGAAACAAGACCGCGAGTGTTGTAAAGAATTTGCGAATTGATGGTGCACTTGGCATCCGGCTGCATCTCCCAAGGATTACCCCATGTAGGAGAGTAACTGAACCTCGCTCTGAGACAAGCCAAGTTTCCGGCAGATCATTCCCGCGTCTTTTCCTTCATGAATGAGGCGTCTTGCTTCTGCATATTTCTCGGCTTGAAGTTCTTTGAGGATCTCATCGGAAGGGATGTTGTCGTCAAGGAAACGCAAGATCCGCTTTGCGCTTGTGGTGGCCTCAGAAAGTTCGCTGTGAGTTTGGCTTGCGAGCTGACAAGCCTTCTCGAGCTGCATTTTTTGACGATTGATTTGATTCAGTGAACCCTCCGCGAGATGACGGGTTTTATCTTCAAGTTCATTCATCAATGTTTCGCATTTCTGGGTCATTTCAGTCCACTCAGCGTGCGCATCTGCGCCAACGCGCTTCAACTTCGCCAAAGTCTCTTCAGAGAGTTTTTTGGCTTGTGAGAGTTCACGCGACACTGCTTGCTGAAGTTCCATGAGCTCTGCGCGCTCTTGATCGAGGCGAGCAAACTCCTTTTCGCGAATCCGTTTGCCATTCGACAGCCAACGGAAGCAGGTCAAAAAGAAAACCGCTTCAAGGAGCAGAAAGACAAAACCAATACATGCAATGATGACGATATTGTTCACGGTGCTGAAGCTCCCACTCCAAGATAGTCAGCGAGGACGCGGCCATCGATGGGATCGATGTTGACCGTTTGAACAGTGATAAGAAAGCGATTGGGACGTTTGCCGACGTCTTCGCAACTCACGGTGCGGCAGAGCATTTGAAAAGACGAGGGGGCATCGGTGTGGCGGTATTCAACATGCCTTGATTTGCGCGCCCAGTAGTCTGGAAGTTCAATGAGTAAGCGCATCAAGCAACCAGGTTCATAGGCCAAAGACGAGTAAAACATTGCGCCATCGGGAGCTACGCTTAGAGTTTCGCCCTGCAGCATCTTTGCAACTGTGTTTGTGATATTGAATTTGCAGTATTTGACTGGAATTTTTTTCGAGACCAGACGGAGCCGCAAAGAAGAAAGCAACTCGAGAGTTGAAACTTTTCCACCTGTTTGAGGCGATTCCTCGCCGTCATTATGCAGTTCATCGAATGATGTGAGTTGCTCAGCCATGAATCACCTCCGGTTTGCGAAGATTTTTTCGATTTTTTCTTTAAGGGTTGCAGCATTGAACGGCTTAACAATGTAGCTGCTGACCCCAGACTTCACCGCCTCAACTATATTTTCTTTGTCTGCTTCCGCGGTGACCATGAGAAACGGAAGTCCTTTGAGCGATTGCTCAGCGCGGACTGCCTTCAAGAGCTCGATGCCGGTCATGTTTGGCATGTTCCAATCGGAAATGACAAACTCGATGTCGGATTTTTGCTTGAGCATTCGCAAAGCTGCCTCACCGTCTTCAGCCTCATGGACATTATTATAGCCAAGTTGGCGCAGCACTTGCCGGACAATTTTACGCATCGTGGGAAAGTCATCAACCACAAGGATATTCAGATCTGGCGGAGGCATTGCCATGGTATCTTCTCCAATTATTCCTGCAATAGGTTCTTTAGTTTTGAGCGCATTTTCTGCACGGCTTGGGTGTGAAGCTGAGAAACGCGCGATTCAGTCACGTCAAGGATACGGCCGATTTCTTTTAGGTTGAGATCTTCATAATAATAAAGACTCAAGACCAGCTTTTGTTTTTCCGGGAGTTCCTCGACTGTTTTTAGAATAATGTCACGAACACCCTTTGCTTTAAGCATCGTGAAAGGATTTTTCGAGTTTGGATTTTCGAGACATTCGAGCAATGACTTTTTGTCGCCAGAATGCACTCCGCCTAATTCTTCCAAACTCAGCATTGAAACGCGCGTACGGCCGGACTTTTCGTGAAATTCTTCGAGCGAGATTTCCAAAAACTCCGCGGTCTCTTTGTCTGTTGGCGGACGGCCCAAACGTTGCTCCAGCTCGTATCGTGCACGCTCCTCGCGTTTGTTTGTTTCTCGGACCGAACGAGGCACCCAGTCTTGATTTCGCAACTCATCAAGAATTGCACCACGAATTCGGAACTCAGCATATGTTTTGAATTTGTTGTCGCGACTCGGATCATATTTGTCGATGGCATCCATCAAACCAATCACACCTGCTGAAAACAGGTCATCGAGATCGATGTTCGAAGGAAGGCGCGCAGCAATTTTTTGGGCGATGTATTTAATGAGAGGGGCGTAGTCCATAATGACTTGGTTGCGCATCGGGTCGTTAGCAGCAGACTGGGAACGCGATTGTGTCGCAGCTTGTCTTTTGGCCGCAGCTGTTTTTCGCGCCGCCCGCTCGCCACTTTCGCTGGCATAAATGGACGTCCGTCCTTCGGAACGTTTAGAGACTTCGCTGTCAGCCTCTTTTTCTTGCAGAGGTTGCTTTTTAGCTACCGTACCCGTGCTCATAGTTTCCCCCAGCCGGACTCTTCAACTCAAAATTTCAAAATTTTTGCCAGCAACCAGACGCTTCCAGAAGAACTGCATGGTTCCTTTGGGATGCGGCGCTTCACCGTGGAACAAGATTTCACGCGCAATCGAACGAATTCCTCGCGATGCAGCAGAAAAAGGATAGCGTTGAACGTAAGGAGTGCGTTCGCGAACCGAATTACGAACGGATTCGCAGAGTGGAACACAGCCAAGATAATCAACTCTGACTTGCAAATATTCATTTGCAACTGAGCTCAGCCGCTCAAATACGCGCAGCGCTTCATCTTCATTCTTGGCCATATTCACGACCAGCTTGAAACTGGTTTCGTTGTTGGCTTGGGAAAGAACTTTCATGGTCGCGTAGGCGTCGGCGAGGCTTGTGGGCTCCGGCGTTGCGACGAGGATCACTTCCGAAGCACTTGCAGCCCAATATTGCACGTTTTTCGATACACCTGCGGGTGTGTCAATCAGCACGACATCAAAATCGTCCTGGATGCTTTCAATTTGGTCCAATAAAACCAACTTTTGCATCTTCCCCAACTCATTGACACGAGGCATACCGCTAGACGCAGGAATGAGCTTGAGGCCCTCTGGTCCAGTGACAATGACATCCTTCAATTCTCGCTCACCCACGAGAACGTCGTCCAAAGTGGATTCTGCCCTGATATTCAGGAGCACATCCAAATTGGCCAAGCCTATGTCACCGTCTATTAACAATGTTCGCATTCCCTCGCGGACGAAACACAGCCCAAGGTTTGCAGTGGTCAAAGTTTTGCCAACTCCGCCTTTGCCACCTGACACGGTGATGACCCGAGGCGCTGCTGTTGACTTTCGGGAGGTCACAGAGCTGCTGCCCGGAAAGCCCTGCGACGAAGCGCCTTGTGCTTGGGCGGTACGTGCTTCTTCCATCAGTCTACGGAGTGTGGTTGCTTGATCGAACACGTGTTCTGTCTCCCAGGTTTTAAATTCGCGATTAGAGTCTGAAAATACGTTCAACGACTCGCTCTTTAGTCGCTGGTTCAAGGTCTTCTGGCACTTTTTGCCCAGTTGTGAAGAACGACAGAGGAATACGGCTTGTGATGTTCGTGTTAAGGATCTCTCCAAAACTCCACGACTCGTCGAGCTTTGTGAAAATTAGACTTTGCGGACTGATCATTCGGAATGCTTTGAGGTTTTCATCGAGGTCGCGCTGTTTCATGCTTGCCGATTGCACCATGTGGAAATGCACAGGAAAGGGCATGGTGCCAAGCTGTTTGAGCTGATCCAATTGTTGATGATGTTTGCTACTGCGACCAGCTGTATCAATAAAAATAAGATCATAATCATAGAATTTGGTGACAAATTCCGCGAGATCTTGCAAATCGCTGACTTCGGTGAATGGACAGTCGAGGATCTTAGAGTAGGCGCGGAGTTGATCGGCGGCTGCAATGCGGAATGAATCCATGCTCACCATTGCAACTCTTTTTTTATCGGTTAACTGCAAGCGCGCTGCGAGCTTTGCAATTGAGGTTGTTTTACCGACGCCAGTTGAACCAACGAGCGCAATGACTTTCTGATTTGCAAAATTTGCCTGAGGAGTCACGCTCATCTGGCGAAACAAGAAGCGAATGCTCTGATTTAGGTAGTGCTCCTTGAGTTTTTCACCAGTCAAGGGTGAACCATCCGAATGGGTTGGTTTGGGTCCGGATGTCACAACATGAGTCAATTCAGAGATGATAGCCTCGAGAACACCTGCTGCGCGTAGCTTAATGCAGATGTCGTTCAATGATTCGTCGTGGACGAGCAGGGAGTCACTTTCATTTTGATACCTGTGACGCATAAGATCATGAAGCAGAACGCGAATTTCTTGCATCTGATCGGAGACGTTGACGTGCGGAATTTGTTCAATTTCACGCCTCACGCGAGTTATTTCTTCGCGGAGAAGCTTCACTTCATCTCCGGCATGTTCGTCGAACTTTCGACTGACCGAGTTGAGATGTACCAAGGCAGAATCATTTGTTTGTTGATTCTTACCTTGGGCAGCCGTGGATGAGGCTGTCAATTCAGCAGAAGTGAGATGTGTTGCACGCCGCGCGACCTGTGAGGTGCTTGCAGCTGTGCCGCTCGATGAAGTTGGTTCAAGAGCAGTTGCCAAAGTCTTTGCAAGAGTTCGGGTTGAAGGATTGAGCTGACCAAGGGTTGGAACCGAGCGAACGACATTGACATCATTCTTCTGCTCAACCTTTGGAAAATTGATTCGCTGAGCGCGTCCCGCTTCTTCAGGAGACAGGACACTTGTTTTTACTTTACCTGCAGAAGCTTGTTGATTGCGATTGGCATTTGAGGCAGCGGGTGCGGCTGTCACTTCGATAAGACGTACGGGCTTGCCGCTACCATCAGGCGCTGCCGTCTTTTCACGTGTCGAAAGAATGACTGCGTCACGACCAAGCTCGCGCTTCACGAGTTTGATTGCGTCCTGCATCGAAAAGGCTTCAAATTTCTGGACATCCATTGTCACACCCCTGGTCCTAAAGAGTCAAAGACTCTTTCAAGCAATCATTTGAATGTTTCTGATTCTAATTCCTGCGGGAACCTCGTCGTAGGACACAACAGACACCTGTGGTAAATAGCGGACCATCAAGCGCTGAAATGACTGGCGAAGTCTTGCTGAAATCATTAATACGGGCTGTGATCCTTCCGCCTCGAAGACACTAATGCCCTGCATAAGCTTTTGAAGAATGTCTTGCGCTTGGCGCGCATCAAGGTTCAGATATGAGCTGCCATTGTCGGTTGTGACCAACCCACCACCAAGTATGTCTTCAATCATTCGATCAAAAGTAACGACCACAAGTTCTTCCTTGTCGTTCAAGTATTTCTGAGTAATTGATCTGCCCAGGGCTTTGCGACACTGCTCAGACAATACTTCAGGGTTCTTTACAATCTTACAGTGGTCAGCAAGGCACTCGAAGAGTGAAAGAATGTCCCTGACTGACACATCTTCACGCAGCAAATTTTGCATAACTTTGACGACGTCACCGAGGTTGAGACGCTCGGAATGAATGACTTCTTCGACAACTTTCGGGTTTGTTTCTTTAAGCTTGTCGACGAGGTATTGAACGTCTTGCCGCGTCAAGAGCTCAGATGCATGTTCGCGCAGTGCCTTTGTGATGTGGGTAGCGATGACCGTTGCGCAGTTTACAACTGTGTAACCACGGAAAACAGCTTCATCTTTTTCACGTTTATGAATCCAGAGTGCGGGTAGGCCATAAACGGGGTCGGTTGTGGGTTCTCCGTTGATGGGCATTTCAACATTTCCAGGGTCCATTGCAAGGAAGTAGTCGACCATCAACTGTCCTGTCGCAATTTTGCTGCCCTTAAGTGAGATGCTGTATTGTCCGGGGTCATGTTGAAGGTTGTCGCGCAATTGAATCTGCGGAACGACGATTCCAAGATCTTGCGCAAATTGTTTGCGAATGCTCTGAATACGATCAACAACTTCGCCATCTTGTTGGGGATCAATCAGGTGAACTAACGCATGTCCCACTTCAACCGCGAGAATATCTAAGCGCATGAGCGAGTCGATACTCTCAGATTCTTTTTTGTCTTTGTTTTGAGTGTCTTTCTCTCTGGCCTCTGCCTCCAGTTCCCGTTCGGATTTGATGGCCTTATCAGCCATACGTCCAAGAAAAACCAACAGACCGGCCAGCGAAAAGAAAGCGATCTTTGGGAATCCAGGAACCAGCGATAGAAGAGTGATAATTCCAGCTGCGACGTAAAGCGCTTTCGGATGAACACGGAACTGTTTAAGCACCTGACCACCGAGGTCACCTTCAGAGGTTGTACGAGTCACGATCAAACCCGCTGCGGTCGAGATCATCAGCGAAGGAATTGCAGCAATCAGACCGTCACCAACTGCCAGAAGAGTAAATGTCTTCGCTGCGCTCGCGGCACTCATGTTGAATTGGATAATACCGATGACCAGGCCGACGATCATGTTGACGAGTGTAATGATGATGCCTGCGATAGCATCACCGCGAACGAATTTCGAGGCACCGTCCATCGCACCGTAGAAGTCGGCTTCTTTCTCAACCGCTGTTCGACGCTTGCGCGCTTCCTCTGCGTTGATGTGACCAGCATTTAATTCGGCGTCAATCGCCATTTGTTTACCGGGCATTGCGTCAAGTGTAAATCGAGCTGCAACTTCAGCGATACGCCCCGAACCTTTGGTGATGACCACAAAGTTAATGACCGTCAAGATGATGAAGATCACCAAACCGACACCAATGTTGTCGGCAATCACAATGTTTCCGAACGCCTTGATGAGGCCACTCATCTGGCCGGTGGTGTCGCCACCGTGTGTCAAAATTGAACGCGTTGTTGATACGTTGAGTGCGAGTCGAAACAGAGTTGAAATAAGGAGGATCGTTGGGAACACGCCGAATTCAAGGGGCTTGGTGATATAGATTGCGACAAGCATGATAACCAGCGAAGTTGACAGCGAGAGCGCTAGCAAGAAGTCGAGCAGCATGCCTGGCAATGGAAAGATCATCATCGGAAGAATTCCCACGACTGCGATCGCCATGAGAACGTCTGGACTGCGTAACCACGCCAACGCCGGGTTGCCACCCGGTGTTGATGGAGCTGCACTGGTTAATGTGCCGCCTGTAGCCATGTATAGCCTCCTCCGCAATTATGGCTGGTCTCAGCCAACAGCCCCTTGAAGGTTGAATCTTTCAAAATAATCACGACCACGTGCTTGGTAGATAACTTTCATCACTTCAATCACTGAGCCGTAGAGACTCGGGGGAACTTCTTGGCCAACCTTGACCGTCTTGTACAAAGTCCTTGCAAGGGCTTTGTTTTCCACCAGCATGATGTCATTTTTCTTGGCAATTTCTCGTATTTTTAGGGCCAGGAAATCTTGTCCTTTTGAGACAACGATCGGCGCTTGCATGCCACGCACATAGCGAATCGCAATTGAAAAGTGGGTTGGGTTGGTTATGACGAACGTTGCTGTTGGAACTGCGTTTATGTTTTTACGCATAATTAATTCACGAGCCATGCGCCGACGTTGGCTTCTGACTAAAGGGTCACCTTCCATCGACTTGTTTTCTTCTTTGATTTCTTGCTTGCTCATCATCATTTGACGTTCAAGGCGAAACAAACCGTAACCGTAATCGGCAGCTGCAAGCAGAGCGACCGTAACTGTGATCCATGTTAGAAGCTTCAACAGCGCGGCGAAAATTCCCGCTGCCATAGTACCAGTGGCTTGAAAAAGATAGAGTTCGCTTTCTGACAATTCCTTCTTCATGAAGACATAAATCACTGAGCAAAGGACGGTTCCCTTGATTAAAACCTTGGCGAACTCCTCGAGCCCTCCAAATGAAAAAAGTCTCTGGAATCCGGCAACAAAGTTTAATTTGTCCATGTTAGGTGTGATTTTTTTCCATGACCAGTTGAACTGAGTGATTGCAAGTCCAACCATCGACGGTACGAATGCAAGCAAGGCCGCTGTGCCAGCCATGAGTGGCATTACGGGTGAAAAGACTTGCGACAGCATGTCTGAAAAGTCGAGATTGCTTTTTGCCTGAAATGCAACCAGTGCAAATGCCCGATTGAAAGTTGCTTTAAATGCTGTGACAAATTGTCCGCCAATCATTGTCAAACCAATGGTGACAATGATTAAAGTCATTGCTGATAGTATTTCACGGGGATTGGCGATCTGACCTTCCTCACGGTATTGCCTGCGCCGTTCTTCGGTTGCATCTTCAGTTTTGTCTTGTTGGCTTTCTTCTCTTTCTTCCACATTTCACCTCAGTGTTTATGGTCGAAGGCCTTTTGCACTCGTGCGAACGCAGCGACCTCTTGAAGGCCTCCCTGCTGTCCCATGAGTCTGACAAAAGCTGCGGTTGAGAAGAATAAAACAATCATGCTGAGCAAGAAGCTAACTGGAAAACTGATCACGAATGCGTTCAGCTGTGGAAGAGCTCGGTTAAGCAATCCAAGTGCAATGGTCGTTGCAGTCTGTATAAGGAGAAGGGGGCCTGCGATTCGAATCCCAATTGCGAAACTTGAAGTGATGGTTTGCATGATTACATTGAGCAAAACCTTTGCATCGGCCTCTGCCGCAAGCGGGATTGTTGTGAAGGATGATACGATTCCTTGGATAAAGACGTGGTGGATATTAAAAACAAGAATGAGAATTGTCACAAGCCAGATTTTTAACGATGAAAATGCTGACTCCTGATTTCCCAATTGCGGAGAAAAAAGAGTTGCGGTCTGAAAACCCATGTTAACGCCAACAATGTGGGATCCAATTGATGCAGCGAAGATTAATGTTTTTGCTGCAAAACCAACCGAAAAACCGAAGAAAACTTCACGCAATGTGGCAATAGCAAGGGTGAGCGGACTCCATTGAAGGAATCCTGGTGATGCATGAATATGCCCTTCCACGAGTGGCCATATGCAGAGACTCATCGTAAGGCCTAGGAGAAGGCGAACGCGGCCTGGTATCGTATTTTCGCCAAAAATTGGCATAAAGAATAAAATGCTCACAATCCGCAAGAACATCATCACTGCGAATGGCCAGACTTGTGGGTCAAGTTGGAAGAGCGATTCAAAGTTCATTTTTGTCTTGTAATCTCCGGAATTTTTTTGAATATATCTTGGGTGTAATTCGTCATGCGTCGGATCATCCACGGACTCATGATTGCAAAAACTGCGATCATTGCGGCAATTTTTGGAAGAAAAGAGAGTGTCGCTTCGTTAATTTGAGTCGCAGCTTGAAAAACACTGATGAGCAAGCCTACGACGAGTGCGGTGACAAGAAGTGGTAAGCTTAATTCTGCAGTCGCGTAAATAAGCCCCATAAAGAGATCAATCACTTGTTGACTATTCATGAGAAACTCCTAATCAGAGATCCCGCGAGAAGATTCCAACCATCGACGACGACGAAAAGAATAATTTTGAGAGGCAAGCTGACGACTGTTGGCGGGAGCATCATCATACCCATGGCCATGAGCACACTGCTAACGATCATGTCGATGATAATGAATGGTAAATAGACTAAAAAACCGATCTGAAAAGCACTCTTAAGTTCACTTATCACGAAGGACGGTATGAGTATGCGCATCGGAATGTCTTCGGGTTTTTGTGGTTGCGGCCCTTGCGACAAACTCAGGAACAGCTTGATATCTTCTTTGCGCACTTGTGCCAGCATAAAGTCACGCACTGGAACTTGTGCCTTGTCGAATGCGACATCTGCGCTCATTGTTTTAGCCATGTAAGGAGCGATTGCTGTATCGTAAATTTTACTCGTCGTGGGGCCCATCACGAAATATGTTAGAAACAGCGAGAGTCCTACGAGGACCTGGTTGGGAGGCATGGACGGCGAACCAAGTGCTTGTCGCACGAAAGAAAGTACAATCAAGATTCGTGTAAATGCGCTTGTGAGTAATAGGATAGCAGGTGCGAGTGTTAGGATTGTTAAAATCGCCACGACCCGCAATGCAGGGACCAAGTCATCGGAGTTTTCCGAATCGCCGATGCTCAGAGCAAAGAGCGGGATAGAATTCTTATTCAGAGTTGTTCGTGATGGGTTGAGTCCTGGGGCTGTCACTGGAGCAATGGAGGGAACTTTGCCCGACTGTCCGGACGATTGCGCAAAGGCAACAGACCCAAAACTGTTATCGTTGAAATGTTCGCTCGGTATCAAGTTGTGAAAAATAAATCCTAACATTGCCGTGAGGAGCCATGTCTTTAATAATTTATTGAATGACCTTGGAAAGCATTTCTTGAACATTGGACATGGCCTTTCGGTTGACTGAGATCAGACGCATGAGCCGAGGGGCATTGTTATGAAAGAGGTCTCAGGTCTTTGAGCCGCTCCCTGATCATGCTCGTCACGTTGCCAGCTTCATCTCCATTCGAGCTGTTTTGCGAGGGTTGAGATTGGTTAAGCGGCCGCTTGCTTTCTTGCTCGAAAGCATTTGCCAGGTACTTGGGAAATGCAGCCCGCGTTTGCTTCATGGTTGGTTCGCCTTTACCTCGGCTTTCGTTCATGTTTTCCATGACTCGTTTTTCAGCAGCACTCAGTTCTTGTGGTGCAGGAGCTATCGTTGTGCTGAGTTTGCTTTCAGTGGTTGTCGCCGTCGGCCGACCGCGCATGTTTTTTTCACGTAAATTCTTTAAAGCACCCATCAGCATTTCGGATCTAGCAATTGCCGTCTCGTGTCCCGCTTCTTCAGTCGAACTGCTGCTTGCAACGAGTTTGGTAGGTTCATCAGTGACCGTGCGTTGCTGGACTTTGCGACGTCGTGGTTCCTCTGATCCGCCATCGTCTAAGAGCGACAGGCTGTTCTTGTGAGATGCAGGTAATTCTGTGAGCAGGGTGATTCCGTGTTCGGTTGATGCCATTGCAACTTCTTTATCTTTGATGCGAACGAGAATGATTTGTCGCTTTGGTGATAAAGACAATGTGCTCAACAGTTGCATTTGTTTTTCAGATTTATTGAGGCCAAAGGCTTTGCCCTGACGGAGACGAACGAGCATTACCCCGGTTGCTGCAAGCCCTAAAATGAGGAAGCCGCCCGCGGCATAGCCTGGCCAAGGGGAGGTGTCTGATTGTCCTACGGGAATCAACTGTGATGGCAAAGCTGCGCCGTTTGGCACCACTTGCTGGTTGCTTGGAGTTGCTGCAGCAGCATCAGCTTGTGCATTCGCATTTGCCTGATTTGAAGTCGTGGTAGAAGACGAGGCTGATTTAGTTAGCAAGCTGTTTGGCGCCGTTCCGCCGGCGTTTGAGCCTGTATTCGGTGAAGTGTTAGAGACCGTCTTGTCTGCCGCACTCGGGCTGATTGGAAGGTCTGCGGGTTTGATTCCTCCGGAGACGAGGTCTAAGCCAAGTGCGGGTGGATTGATGACCGGAAGTTGTTTGTCACTTTGAGTTGTTGTGATCTGACTCGCAGTGTCGCTTGTTGGGATGGGAGGCACAGTTGTATTTGCACTCGCTGCCGGCGCAGTGGTGCTTGGAGCAGAGTTTGCTCCCAAGCCCGCGCTTTTTTCAACGGTTGTGTTTGTTGGAACTGCCTGAGCCCCGTGCGCAGGAATGATTAGGCTCAGTGCGAATCCTGCAGAGATGCGGCTGCTCGATCTAAGTGTTCTAAAAATCCGGTTCATACAAACAACCTCAATGAGTCATAGCTCGTAGAAAGATTCAAACTGCATCAGGTGGAGGAACATCCTCAATCCCCAGTCCACTCATCACGTCGGTGAGACGCACGCCAAACTTTTCATTGACAACCACGACTTCGCCCATCGCGACCAATTTGTCGTTGATGTAGATTTCCATCGGTTCGCCGGCCATTTTGTCGAGTTCGATCACAGAACCCTGACCAAGCTGAAGTAAATCGTTGACAAGGAGTTTTGTTCGACCCAGTTCAACCGTGACTTTGAGCGGGACATCGAGCACCATCTTCATGCGCGAGAGGTCTATCTTGCTCATCGGGCTATCGTCGTGAAATTTTGGAATTGCAGATTGATCGGGAGTCGATGTTTCGGCGACCGCTTTGCTGTCGAGTCCAAAATCTTCTGGGCTAAAACCCTGTGTATTGTCTTCCATTAGATGTCTCCCAATGTTTCAGTGATTTTGATCGCTCTGTTGCCGCGAACGATGCCTGGCACGCAACGGAATTTGTGGACACCTTCCACCGTCACATCAAGAGGCTTGTTGGCCTCATGATCGAGAATGATGATGTCGCCAGCAGCAAGTTCCATCATGTCGCGCATGTTGATCCACGCGGTTCCCAGGGTGCAGGAAACGTTGACGTGTGTTCCAAGGAGCTGATTTTTGATGCGGTTGATCCAGATGTGGTCAACTTCAAGTTGCTCGTTTTGGAAGCCAACGCTGAGTTTAGATTTAATCGGTTCAAGCGTTGAGTAGGGAATGACCAATTTGATTGATCCGCTCATTTTTTCCAATTCAACATCAAACGTGGTTGAGATAACAACGTCAGACGGAGGAACGACTGCAACAAACTGTGGGTTGATTTCAGTACGAGAGTAGTGGATCCGCAGAGGAAAGACGGGTGCCCACGCTTTTTCGAGATCGTCGATGGCGGCCATCACAATCCGTCGAGCAATTTTGATTTCGATTTGCGTGAAATCTTTTCCTTCAATTTTGGTATACGGGACTTCACCGCCACCAAATAAGCTATCGACCAAGCCATAGAGAAGCTTTGCTTCGATGACCATCACTGCTGAGCCGCGCAGTGGGTCGACGCGGAGTATGTTGAGGCAGCTTGGCAACGGCAAGCTGTTCATGAATTCGCCAAACTTGATTGGTCCGCTGCTGTTCACACCGATATTTGCCACTTTACGCAGAGCGGCAGAGAGTGAAACGCGGAAGAGACGAATAAACCTATCGTGAATAATGTCGAGCGTTGGCATGCGCCCGCGAATAATTCGGTCTTGGTTTGTGAGATCATAGCGGACAAACGAGCTTGCCTCGTTTTTATCCTCTGATTCCTGCGAGTCAATGCGACCATCTGAGACCGCATTCAGGAGTGCGTCAACTTCGCTTTGACTAAGAACCTGTTGTTCCATGAATCACTCCACCAAGAAGTCAGTAAAGTAAATCGTCTTCACTGGCCGTTCGAAGCTTTCATTGATCTTATTGATAAGCTCGCGCCGTAGCTTTTCCTTGCCCCGTTCGGTGAGGAGTTCCAGTCGCGTGCGTGTGCTAACCGAACCAATGATGAGGTCGCGCAACTGTGGCTCACGCTTTTTCAACTCCTCGGCTTGTGTTTTGCCACCCGTGTACTCGATGGAAACGCCAATGCGGAGATAACGGTTTTCGAGAGGATTCCCTAAGTTGAGATCCATCTTCGGCAAAGCAAAAGTTTCGCCGAATGATTCATCGGATTGAAATATTTTTGCGTCGGATTTTTCATCTTTTTTGTCACCATGGCCGTCGTCTTTCTTTGCGCCATGATCATCTTTCTTATCTCCGTGACCATCGTCTTTCTTCGCGCCGTGATCGTCTTTTTTATCGCCGTGGCCGTCGTCTTTCTTATCGCCGTGGCCGTCGTCTTTCTTATCTCCGTGGCCGTCGGCTGCGCCATGACCTTTGTCATCGTGTCCACCTGCGGCCGGTGTCGCTTCG
>Ga0214923_10000191_pt1 | contig 94392 bp, 72 predicted proteins | sample LL1510_MetaG_FD_177993 | JGI IMG/M metagenome (GOLD analysis project Ga0214923, IMG submission 177993) | Freshwater microbial communities from Lake Lanier, Atlanta, Georgia, United States - LL-1510 | ecosystem: Environmental > Aquatic > Freshwater > Lake | place: USA: Georgia | collected... | reverse complement strand
AGGTTCTTGGAGACCTCTTGAATCAAATGTCATATACTGATAACGGTAAAAATCTAGAATTAATCCTAATAATTTTTTAAAATCTTCTAATGTTCCATATTCTTTGACTCTTATAGAAAAACCTCCAAACCTTTTTTCACGAACACCTATAATACTTGATTTATTTTTATACCACTCAAAATCCTCATTATTCTCCATACTAATCATATTTGGATTATCTTTTACTCTAGAATTAGATTTAAAATTTATATTATTCTAGTTGTGGTAGCATAACACATTCAAAAGCAGTCAGACACTTTCGTAAAATTTATGATATTTTAGTTCCAATCCAGAGTTTTTCCACCATTCTAGAACAGCAATATGACCATTTTGTGATGCCCAAATTATTGCATTTTTATTATATTTTAAAGGTAATCCAGAGTTTTTCCACCAATCTAAAACCCAAAAATAACCATGATAGGATGCCCAATTTAATGCATTTTCAGAATATTTTAATTCTAATCCAGAGTTTTTCCACCATTCTAGAACATTAATATGACCTTTTTTTGATGCCCAATTTAATGCATTTTCATTATATTTTAATTCTAATCCAGAATTTTTCCACCATTCTAGAACAGCAAATTCACTATTATATGATGCATAATTTATTGCATTTGTATCATATTTTAAAGGTAATCCAGAGTTTTTCCACCATTCTAGAACAGCTACTTTGCCACATCCAGATGCCAATTTTAATGCATTTTCATCATATTTTAAATGTAATCCAGAGTTTTTCCACCATTCTAGAACAGCAACTTGACCAAATTGTGAAGCCCAATTTAATGCACATTCATCATATTTTAAAGGTAATCCAGAATTGTGAAAAAATTCTAGAACATTAATATGTCCATTTTGGGATGCCAAAGTTAATACAATATTATGATATTTTAAAGGTAATCCAGATTTTTTCCACCATTCTAGAACAGCAACATGACTTTTTGCAGATGCCCATTTTAATGCATTTTCAGAATATTTTAAAGGTAATCCGGATTTTTTCCACCATTCTAGAACAGCAACGTGACCATTTAAAGATGCACAATTTAATGCATTTTCAGAATATTTAAAAGGTAATCCGGAGTTTTTCCACCATTCTAGAACAGCAACTTGACCACTTGAAGATGCATAAGTAGTGAATATAGCAGAATTGTTATTATACAACTTTAATTTTAGAATTACTGTTGGACTATAAATATTATAGTTATCGCTTAAAATAAATTTATCATTTAACCTTATAATTATCCTAGGACAATCATCATAATTAAAGTGGGTTGAGTGATTACTATTAATGTTAACTATATTGTCTTTGGGTAAGTTTTTGTAAAGACCATAATGTGTATTTATTTTTTCATAATAAATAATATACATTCCACTAAAAAATCAAAAATATTTACCAAGATCAATTTTTTTAATCAAATTTTTTATATTTTCTTTTTCTTTTTAGCAATCCAGAGTTTTTCCACCATCTTGTAACACCAATACGATGATGTATGGCACAATAATTATGTACATAATTTAATATAGGTTTATCATATTTTAATTCTAATCCAGAGTTTTTCCACCATTCTAGAACATCAATTTGACCTACCCTTGATGCTCTATTTAATGGTTCAACAGAATATTTTAAAGGTAATCCAGAGTTTTTCCACCATTCTAAAACAGCAACGCGACCATATTCAGATGCCACATGTAATGCATTTTCATCATATTTTAAAGGTAATCCAGAGTTTTTCCACCATTCTAGAACATTAATGTGTCCTTTTTCAGATGCCAATTTTAATGCATTTTCAGAATATTTTAAAGGTAATCCAGAGTTTTTCCACCATTCTAAAACAGCAATCTGACCATATTGTGACGCATTATTAAATGCATATTGATTATATTTTAAAGGTAATCCAGAATTTTTCCACCATTCTAGAACATTAATATGACCACTTAAAGATGCATTACACATTGCATATTCAGAATATTTAAAAGGCAATCCTGAATTTTTCAGCCATTCTAGAACATCAACTCGACCAGTATATGAAATATAATTAGTTAATAGATCATTATTGTTATTATACAACTTTAATTTTAAAATTACTTTTGGACTATAAATATTATAGTTATCGCTCAAAATAAATTTATTATCTAACCTTATAATTATTCTAGGACAATCATCAATACTAAAGTTTCCCCAGTAATTACTATTACTATTAATATTAATTATATTTTCGTTGGGTAAGTTTAGACCATAATGTGTATTTTTTTTTTTACTATAAATAATATACATTTTACTAAAGAATTAAAAATAATTATCAAAATCAATTTTATTTATGTTTACATAATGATCTAAAAGTTTTCAATAACTCTAGAACATTAATATAGTCACCAGAAGATAGTAAATAAATTTTCATCTTAAAATCTAAAATATCCTATATCCTTTGACATTTTATGTCTGGTTCCTTTCCGATTGTTGAGACTACCCGGGTATCAGGTGTAAAAAAAAGAACTTGGTAATTATCTATTAAACACCTAGAGTAAATGGAAATCTTCAATGACACATTCAAAAGCATTCGGAAACTTTCGTAAAATTCACGAAATAAAACTAGAAAATCTAGAATTTTTTGAATAACATTCGTGATGATTACGAAAACCTCCGAAATCCTTTGACATTTTATGTCTGGTTCCTAGGCGATTGTTGAGACTACCCCGGGTATCAGGTGTTCAAAAAAGAACTTGGTAATTATCTATTAAATACCTAGAGTAAATGGAAATCTTTAATGACACATTCAAAAGCATTCGGAAACTTTCGTAAAATTCACGAAATAAAACTAGAAAATCTAGAATTTTTTGAATAACATTCGTGATGATTACGAAAACCTCCGAAATCCTTTGACATTTTATGTCTGGTTCCTAGGCGATTGTTGAGACTACCCCGCGGGTATCAGGTGTAAAAAAAAGAACTTGGTAATTATCTATTAAACGCCTAGAGTAAATGGAAATCTTCAATGACACATTCAAAAGCATTCGGAAACTTTCGTAAAATTCACGAAATAACACTGGGAAATCTAGGATTTTTTGAATAACATTCGTGATGACTACGAAAACCTCCGAAATCCTTTGACATTTTATGTCTGGTTCCTAGGCGATTGTTAAGACTACCCGGGTATCAGGTGTAAAAAAAAGAACTTGGTAATTATCTATTAAACACCTAGAGTAAATGGAAATCTTCAATGACAGGTAAAACTATCTAAAATTTCTTTTTGGCTGCAAGATCAAAGTATTTGGAGCGTCCAACTTCACTCAATTCATTCCACGATTTTTCAATAGTTTTGATCAAATTAGAATATTCTGTATTTTTACTAGACGATTTTTCAATTGTTTTGGTGAATTTAGAATATTTAGAATATTTAGAATATTCAGTATTTTTATCAATATCTTTGCGTTGCTCGGATAAATAACAACCATATGCATCTTTTTCAGTAATTCTATGACTAACATTATAATGCAAACATGTTCTTTCAATATTATTCTTATCAATAAATTTGACTGGTTTGGAATATAGGTATCTTTGAGATATATATCTGCACATTATTTTACGGTTACTTGGCATTTGTTTAATAAGTTGAATATTAAACAACTTTAATTTATCCCCTGAAATTTTATGAAATATAGTAGCTGCTTTATTTACGGCACTTGATGCATTTTTAGCTGATACTGATATTCTAATGTCATTACAAATAGCAATAAAAGATTGATATTTTGTTAATTTATCTGATTTGAATATATCATGATAATTATCAAAGTTATTATTCAAAGGAGGATCTTCATCTTCTTTATTAAATTCAGATTCATCGTCAATAATTTCACATTTGCAATCATTTTTTTCATACCAAATATTCAAACACTTTTTGAGCCACTCTGGGACATTTTTAATTTGTTCCCTAAATGTTTTATTTTCATCATAATTTTCAAACTTGTACATCTTATCTGTTTCCAAAACAGAATAAGGCATTATAACATATCCACTATTATTTCTAACATCTATCCCTATTTTTTTTTCAGTAGTTGAAAATATTTTATTTTTTGTTGTTAATAATTTTATATCATCATCCAATTTGAAATAATAATGTTTTCCATTATTGGCTGTATTTACCTTAAGTGTGTCAATATCTATTCCATTATTATATTGATTTAACATCATATTCCAGTATTCCATACCATCATCCTTTTGATCAATATCAATTATAAAGATATTAGAAAGTTCTCCACACACTAAACCAATATTTTTAGTAATTAATTTATCCTTCATTTTATAGGATTTACTATTATCAATGTAATTCCATTTTTTACATAATGGATATTTATCAGCGCATGGGAATAATGCAAATTTTTCATTGAGTAATTTAATAATCATATTATTCTTTTTGGAAACCAAATCAACAGGTTTATTATTGAAAATTTTATCGAAAAAATTTAAAATATCTATCCTTTGAGATACAAGTGATTGTGTATTAGACATAATAACATCATTACTAACCTCTAATCTATAATATTTTATTTTACAAGTTATAGGCAAAAATTTAGAATACAATTCAAAATACATATCAATGTGCGTAATTACTATTAATTTTTCAACATCAGTAATCGTAGGCAATAAATGTTTCATAAGTGTAAAAGAAATTTCATCTATCATGGTGATATTGTTTATTAACACATCTCTATTCAACAATAATAAATATTTTATAACATTTTTAACATTAGACCCATCTATATGCAAATTTAATAATTGTGCAAATATTTTTTTACAAACTATATCAAATTTAGAAAGTTCCGATGCCATTTGCAATATTACACTATCAGATAAAATTGTATCTACATTAAGCAATCCAGCAATGTAATGTTGTAATGTAGTATTATTTTTAATATATTCTATATCATCAGACACACCAGACAACAATTTATTTTTTTTTTCTTGTCTGTCTAAAGTATTGCTTTTATCATTCAAACATTTTCCTACAACGATTGATAAATTTTTATTAAATGCTTTTGATGATACTGAATATTTTTTAGATAATTCTATTAAATCTTTAATAGTATCAATACCATCTATATATTTTTTGATTTTATTATCAAATATAGATTGCACAGGAAGTAATTCCTTTATTTTCAAGATAAATTTATTATAATCTAGTTTTAATAATAATTCATTTGGATCATTATTCTGAATATTAAAAAGCACATCAAAAACTTTTAATTTTGATCCTGGAATATTGGTCGAAAAATTCTTTAATATAGATTTGCAACATAATATATTATCTGCCGACACACACACTACATTTTTATTACATATATCGTCAGTTATTTCTTTAATTGATACTTTAATATCCGAATCATTTATTAAATCATCACATTTATTTATAACAAATAACACATTTTCAATAGGTTGATACTTCTTTATTATGTTCTTATCAAATGGAACATTAACATCAATTACACATACAACTAGATCAATATTGTTCAACATAGTTGAAATAAATGTATCAGTCACTACATCATTTTCATTTTTGTAATAACCAACTGTATCAATAATATTTACATTTGGTATATCGATATCTAAATCATTGACAATATAATGATCCATATCATTCTTAAAAAAAGATGGTATTGATCCAGTATTGTATATTGCTATTCTTTTAGTACCACAAAATTTTTTAATAGATCCATAAATTTTATTACATATTCCTGAAATAATTGTTGTTTTACCACACGAGCCATTACCAATAAATAAAATATTTACTTCATCAATATCAGCCATTTTAATATTTATGTTTTAATTTTTAATGTTTGCGGTAAAATATAAATTTTATAAAGCAATCAATTTTTAATTCCAAAATAATAGTCTATTTGACTTGTATTTACATAAAACATTCAAAAGCATTCGGGAACTTTCGTAAAATTCACGAAATAACACTAGGAAATCTAGGATTTTTTTGAATAACATTCGTGATGACTACGAAAACCTCCGAAATCCTTTGACATTTTATGTCTGGTTCCTAGGCGATTGTTAAGACTACCCGGGTATCAGGAGTCCAAAAAAGAACTGGGTAATTATCTATTAAACACATAGAGTAAATTGAAATCTTCAATGACCAGAATATAAAAGTGAAAAATTTTAAGATGTTCTAGTTGTAATCAATCTAGAATAATACTTTTTGAAAACTTTCCAGTGTACAAAAGTAAAAATTTTAGAATGTTCTAGTTGTAATCAATCTAGAATAATACTTTTTAAAAACTTTCTAGTGTACAAAAGTAAAAATTTTAGAATGTTCTAGTTGTAATTAATCTAGAATGATATATTTTTAAAACTTTCTAGTGTACAAAAGTAAAAATTTTAGAATGTTCTAGTTGTAATTGAATCTAGAATAATATTTTTTAAAACTTTCTAGTGTACAAAAGTAAAAATTTTAGAATGTTCTAGTTGTAATTAATCTAGAATAATACTTTTTGAAAACTTTCTAGTGTACAAAAGTAAAAATTTTAGAATGTTCTAGTTGTAATTAATCTAGAATAATACTTTTTGAAAACTTTCTAGTGTACAAAAGTAAAAAATTTAGATTGTTCTAGTTGTAATTGAATCTAGAATAATACTTTTTAAAAACTTTCTAGTGTACAAAAGTAAAAATTTTAGAGTTTTCTAGTTGTAATTAATCTAGAATAATACTTTTTAAAAACTTTCTAGTATACAAAAGTAAAAATTTTAGAATGTTCTAGTTGTAATTGAATCTAGAATAATACTTTTTAAAAACTTTCTAGTGTACAAAAGTAAAAAATTTAGATTGTTCTAGTTGTAATAGTAACTAGAATAATACTTTTTGAAAACTTTCTAGTGTACAAAAGTAAAAATTTTAAGATGTTCTAGTTGTAATTGAATCTAGAATAATATATTTTAAAAACTTTCTAGTATACAAAAGTAAAAATTTTAGAATGTTCTAGTTGTAATTAATCTAGAATAATATATTTTAAAAACTTTCAAGATAAACAAAGTAAAAATTTTAAGATGTTCTAGTTGTAATTGATCTAGAATAATACTTTTTAAAACTTTCCAGTGAATAAAAGTAAAAATTTTAGAATGTTCTAGTTGTAATTGAATCTAGAATAATACTTTTTGAAAACTTTCTAGTGTACAAAAGTAAAAATTTTAGAATGTTCTAGTTGTAATTGAATCTAGAATAATACTTTTTAAAAACTTTCTAGTGTACAAAAGTAAAAAATTTAGAGTTTTCTAGTTGTAATTGAATCTAGAATAATATATTTTTAAAACTTTCTAGTGTACAAAAGTAAAAATTTTAAGATGTTCTAGTTGTAATCAATCTAGAACAATATATTTTAAAAACTTTCTAGTGTACAAAAGTAAAAATTTTAGAGTTTTCTAGTTGTAATCAATCTAGAATAATACTTTTTGAAAACTTTCTAGTGTACAAAAGTAAAAATTTTAGAGTTTTCTAGTTGTAATCAATCTAGAATAATACTTTTTGAAAACTTTCTAGTGTACAAAAGTAAAAATTTTAGAGTTTTCTAGTTGTAATTAATCTAGAATAATATATTTTAAAAACTTTCTAGTGTACAAAAGTAAAAAATTTAGATTGTTCTAGTTGTAATAGTAACTAGAATAATACTTTTTAAAAACTTTCTAGTGTACAAAAGTAAAAATTTTAGAGTTTTCTAGTTGTAATTAATCTAGAATAATACTTTTTGAAAACTTTCTAGTGTACAAAAGTAAAAATTTTAAGATGTTCTAGTTGTAATTGAATCTAGAATAATACTTTTTAAAAACTTTCTAGTGTACAAAAGTAAAAATTTTAGAGTTTTCTAGTTGTAATTAATCTAGAATAATATATTTTAAAAACTTTCAAGATAAACAAAGTAAAAATTTTAAGATGTTCTAGTTGTAATTGATCTAGAATAATACTTTTTAAAACTTTCCAGTGAATAAAAGTAAAAATTTTAGAATGTTCTAGTTGTAATTAATCTAGAATAATACTTTTTGAAAACTTTCTAGTGTGCAAAAGTAAAAATTTTAGATTGTTCTAGTTGTAATAGTAACTAGAATAATACTTTTTAAAAACTTTCAAGGGAAAAAACAAATAAGTTAAAAAAAATTATTCTAGATGTTTGAAACATCTAAAATTTATTAATTAATCAATTTAATTCGATTACTTCATTGTCGGAAACATAATAACTTCCCTGATATCCGACTGATTGGTCATAAACATAACTAGACGATCAATACCGATGCCAAGACCACCACAAGGAGGTAGTCCAATTTCGAGAGCCTTAATGTAGTTAGTATCAATTACACCTTGAGCCTCAGTGTCACCCGCCAACTTTTGAGCCATTTGATCCTCAAAGTTCTTCAATTGAATCCTGGGATCGTTTAGTTCCGAGAAACCATTTGCAATCTCCATTCCAGCAACAAACAACTCAAACCTCTCAGTCAATCCAGGACGATGCTTATCTGGCTTTGCCAATGGACTCATAATAACTGGATGCCCGCAAATAAATGTAGGATCTTGACACAAAGGCTCAATGAACTTTCCAATGATCTTATCAAAGAACTTCGCACTTGTTTGAGCAGCCGGCATTGGAACATCATTGTCAACACAAAATTGCTTCAAATCATCAGTCAGACTTGGTGAATCAATCTTCGGAAAATCAGGAAACTTTTCAGTCAAAAATGTCATAATGTCAATACGTCGATAAGGTCCATCCCAGTTAATAACCTTATCTTGATATGGAACCTCTCTTTGTCCATGAAAATGATATGCCAATTTTGGTAGCATTGTTTCAATTAACATCATCATTGTTTCATGATTAGCATCAGCTTGGTAAAGTTCCAAACTAGTAAATTCAGGATTGTGAGTACTATCAATACCCTCATTCCTAAACACACGTCCTAGCTCAAAAACCTTCTCAAATCCACCTACAACAGCCATCTTGAGAGGAAGTTCGGTCGCAATTCGTAAATACATGCCAGTATTGAGGTCATTGTGATGAGTTACGAAAGGAGTAGCACTGGCACCTCCAGCAATCATGTTCAACACTGGAGTTTCCAGTTCAAGGAAGTTCCAGTTAATTAGACTAAATCGTAGAAAAGCAATCAGCTGACTACGAATCATTAAAGTCCTATAAACTTCATCATTGATAACCAGATCAAGATAACGCTCCCTGAATCGCTTTTCCTTATCAGAAAATCCAAAGAAAGCCGATAGCTCCTCAGCATTTATAGTCTTTTCCCCAGTCTTTTGACTAAACTTCTTAGGAATCTGCTGCAAACAAGGAGTTAGAATTTGAATCTTAGTAGCACGAATACTCAGTTCTCCTTGCTTAGTCTTATAGGGATAACCTTCAAGACCAATAATGTCACCACGAGAAATTGTAGAACATAGCTTCTTAAATTCTTGTTGATCGTAATATTCTTGATCCCAAACCATCACTTGAAGCTTTTGATCTCCACGAACGAGATCAATGAAAATAATATGCTTTCCAGCAGGTCTTTGAGTATGAGTACGACCCCAGATACTGTAGTAAACTGTCTTGTTTTCTTGATTCGGTTCAAGATTAGAATACTTAATAATAAAATCCTCGATAGAAATTCGTTGATGCTCTGATACAAAAGCCCCTGGATAACTATCATCCGTTAGCTTGCTCACTTGTAATTGATAATGCTTGTTGCCTTCAGGCTTGTTGCCTTCAGCGATTTCTTGATGACGCTTCTTTTCTTCAGGAGTTGCCATTTTATAAATTGTTATAAATCAATTATTAGATTCAAAGTAATTCAATTTTCTCAATAACAAAATTATATTAAATCAGCCAAAACGGTTAGTATTTTCTATTTATATTATATGAGCGAATATACATTTCCATTTAATACTTGCGAAAAACCAAACAAAAACGGCATCGCGCAACCATATTCAGCCTTAGTTAATCTAATAAATTGTATAATTATATCATATTTTTTACTTAACACCAAAAGCACACATACATTTATATTATTACTTTCAATATTATGTTTCGAATTATTTCATGTATTTTCTCATACTATACACATTAATGGTTCAATTCAAATAAATATTACACATATGTTATCATATGCGATGAATCTCGCATTTTTCTATGCGTTTTATTGTTACACTAATATATTTCCAAGTAATGAGTTTATTTTTTATTTGGTGGTATTAGTGGGTCTAGATGTATATTCAATGTTAAATTTAACTATAATTTATTATCTTCTGAGTCAATCAATCATTTTTATTTCACTATTACTATATTACTATCCTTTATTACCCAAATTTATTCAACTAAGTATATATAAAATTATATTTTTTATAGGAGTAATTATATTATTGTTCCAAAATGAAAAATATAATTGTGAAAAAATGTTAAAAATATATCCTAATTTTCCATATCACACTTTTATAGAATTTGTTGGAATCATATTATTTTATATCATTAGTAGCAATTTTTACAAACTATAAAAATGAAGTAAAACACATAAATGAAAATAATTGGGTAAATCGAAAGTTCCCTAATCAATATACTTTTTAAGAACTTTCTAGTGTTTATCTAGTGTTTATCTAGTGTTTATCTAGTGTTTATCTAGTGTACATATATAAAAATAAAAAATATTTAATGATGTAAAATGTGTTAAATAAGAAGTCTAGATGTTTTAATTTAGGCTTTCATATCAATGTAAATGAATATTAATAAACTAATGTTGTGTTTAATCATTTTGAAAATTCTTTTATAGAGTGGTAACAAATTAAAGTACACAGTATCTTCTCTAGATCCTTTAAGACATCCTTTAGATGGAAAAACTATACAAGGCAATTGAACAGCTTGGTTACTTTCTAAAAAGTTTAAAGTATGTTTTGAACCCAAACTAAACATATAATTAGCTTGATCTTCTAGACATTTTTCAGTACATTTATATATATTACCACCACTATATGTATAATATTTCAATGGACTATCATCAATTTTGAAAGTTCTAAATGAAGATTTAAGTTGTGCCCATCTGATAATTTCACCTGGATCGGCATAATTTTCATTCATTCTCTGATCAAAATGATTAAAACTACCTTCTTCCATGTAAAATAAATGTGTATTAAACTTTTGAACAAGTTTCTGAAAAATCCAATTAAAAGTCAAGTAAGTTATAAAAGAACCTGGAATATCATCATTACAATAGATTTTTTTAGGATGATTTTCATTAATCAAAAGTGTTGATTTGGTTTTATGATATTTTGTGAAATTTTTAAGATCAGTAGTATCAAAAAGAGACTCCGGAAATTCTTCACTTAATTTTAATTCTTCAATTACTTTCGACGAATCCATAATAAATGTCAAACTCGCATTCGGATAATCAAATTGATTATACAACACATCAAGCACTTTCAAAGCCCTTTCTTTCTGATTATTATTAGAACACAAAACATTCCTAAATGTAAAGAAATACACATGATTTAATGAATGAAATTGCATATTTTGTATATATGGAACCATTGTACTTACGATGCAATCATTAATTCTATACTGATAAAAATCAATAGTATACTTAACAAATATTAGAGACGGTGATAACCAATATAATTTCCATATAACTAAAGCCATTTTATGATATAATTCTAATAATTCTTCCCTTTTAAATTTATAAAATTTCTTTTCGTGCAAATCAGTGAGATTCCTATGAAAATTTTTATTTTTATTCCAATACTTATTCATATAAATATTCCAATAAAGACGTAATAGTTTAATATTGGATTTTCTAGGAACTGATCTTAAATGATCTAGTATAATTAAACATACTAAGCGTATAATATCTACTATAAAAGTTTTGAGAACCATTATTACTTTTTAAAACTCTAAAATTCTAAAAATCAAATTCAATTTTATTTTTATTAAATATTTACTCAAAATAGATGAAGAATAAAAGCTTCAAGTTGTATTTAATTTTTGAAAATATTGAAAAGATCACATTTTTATGTTTGGTTGGAAAGTTGCAAGGTAATACAATAATTGGGAAAGGTGCATATTTTTGTAATGAATCATTATAATATATTTTGGGAGCCGGAGCACAACATAAATAATAACCGCAATTATCTACACAATGTTCAATATGCATATATGAATCTCTACAATATACATTACTATTAGATCCTTGTTCAAGTGGGAAGTATTTTTTTTCACTATAATTTTCAAAAGCAACAAACTTATTTTTTAATTGCCCCCATCTTTCAACTATTTTCAAGTTTCTTTTACTAGAACTAGAACTAGAATCAATCTTCGCTTTCTCAAATCTTTCCATAATATTTTTATCCAAATAAAATACATTATTCTTAAATTTTACAAGGAGTTTTCTAAAAACCCAATCAAATGTACTATTCGAAATAAATGGATTCGGAATACATCCAAGATAAATCCTAATTGGAGTTCCCTTAGAAATATTCTTTTGACGTGTATACCAGGATTTGAACATCACTAGATCAATCGTATCAAAACACTTATCGGATATATCATATGATAATGATTGTAATTTTTCAAGTGTTACAACATCAGTAATAGCAACCACAGTTGAATTTGGGTAATCAAAATTATTAAATATATTATCAATGACATTCAATGACCTTTCTATTGAATTTTTACTCACACAACTAATCCGTCTCATCGTAAAGAAACACACATGATTTAAACAATCAAATCTAATATAGTGTAAATATGGTATAGAACCTTTATCAAACTTAATATTTTCTATTTCGTAACTTATAAATTGCGCTCGAGGCTCAATCTTTGAAACATTTTTAATAATTACCACTATATTATGATAAATTTCTAAAATATCTAGTTTATTATCTATATAAACATTCCAATAATCACGTAAAAGGTTAATAGTACTTTTTCTAGGGACCAATCTAATATGATCCCATAAAACTAAATATAATAAATAAATAATATCTCCAATGAAGACAAAAACTTTCCAGTTCATTTTGAATTAAATCGCAACATATGTAAAATAAAATTATAAATCAATTTTTTTATATGCAAAACTTTTAATTTTAACCTAGAATAGATTCATTTTTTTCATTAAATTATAAAAGATAATTCCTTGACATTTAGCATCAACTAGAGGTGTATGATCACTTATTAATCCTTCAGAACACTCTTTCCATAACGCACTTTCTTGATCTTTAGTCAAATGATTAAATTTAGCCCAATATGTCCACAAACTGGAAGTACATGTAGCCTTATAACCTAATTTAATAAATTCATATTGAGGATATACCATAAGCATATCTTGATAATAAACATTAAGCCATTGCCAATCATAAGCAGCTGGGAATCCAATCCATTCAAGTTGATATCCATGAAAGCTTACTAATTTTGTAAGTTCAGTTGCTAGATCAATAAAGGCTTTTATGGGATCTTCTCTGTTAGTATTAACAAATTTCCAAGCTTTTTGATTTTTTGACCAAAAGTTAATCATACATTCTGGATCAGATGCTTTGCCAGGTCTAGGATAAAAATTTCGTTGCCATGTAAATACTTCAGTTTTATCTTTTGTAAAACCATAAATACCTAGAGACAACATATTGTTGTGAGAGGGATCTGGACCATCAGCCTCCACATCAAATGATAAATATAAAGTTTCTTTTTCAACAGCCATATAAATTTGTATTATTATTGATCAATACATAACTGTTCAATTTTTTATTTAGACAATACCATCACTTTCAAAAATTGAATTTATAAAGAGCTATCTACACAATGTAAATAAAATAATAATCACACATGGAACTACAATATTATATTGATTATTTTGGATATTCAGTGACAGATATATTGTTAGTTAATTTTCTAGAAAAACACTATGAAAATTGTAAATTTATAAAAAATACAATAATGTATAAAGAAACATCTATCGAACCACTTGTAAGATGGAAATTCGATGTTAATGCTACTCATTTTTCCTATAAGGAATTATTAAATTATGAGTTAAAAAAAGAATATTGTGAAAAATATATTATAATTAATATTGGTGTAGAATATGTATATCTTAACAGTATTGAAAATGGAATTTATAGACACCGCATGATTATAATTATTAATAATGATGATAAGACTATAAAATATTATAATTCAAACCAAAAAGGTGAAGAAACTGAACCATGGATTTATGATAGAATAATTAATAATTTTACTGATATAATTTCAGATACAAAATATGCAAAATATAGCCAATCAAACTTTGAGCTTATTAAATATTCTCAACAGTTTTATAATCTAGAAATATATTTTGATAATCAATATGTTAAAAATATTATAAGTAAAGGCTTGTGTTCAATTATTGCATATTATCAAATTTATCATATAATAAATAATACACAAAATGTTGATGTAAGTGAATTTGAAGTATTACAATTTATTTTAACAATTTTTATAGAAGTTTTTACGCCATGGTGTTACGAATTAGACAAACAATTTTTCTGGGATGAAGATAAATTTTATTTATTAAATTATACAGAAAAAGACAAAGATTTAATTGAACCACAATTATTATCAATAATTAACCACACCGATTTTAATATTTACATCACAAGTAAAGATAAAGAAATTGATTGGTGTGTTGATGTAATTGTCAAATGTAATTATGATAATTTATTTCACAAGATATTTCCATTATTACTCAAAGGAAAACAATCTAGATTAATTTTTAAGATAATATGGTATTCATTTAGATATAATAGACTTACTATTGTAAAATATATATGTGATAATTATAATTTACATGATATTCTAGGGGAAGATAAATTATTCTATATTAATTCATTAATTACTTCAGAAGAGTATTACTTACCAAAATTTGTATATATGAATACATTTTATAAATGTTTTAATGAATTAGAAAAAATAGCAAATAAATATCTGAATATTGTTGATATTGAAAATCTTATTGTAAATTTAGACAAGAATAAAGAAAAAATTGATTGTCATTGATTTTTTCAACAAAAATCATTATCAAGATTTAAAAAACATGTCAGAAAAAGCAATCAACCTAAAAATTAATCAGTACTTCAACGATGAAACTGAACCAAATAAAGTATATCTTGTATTAGGCAAAGATATTTGTAGATTGTATACGAAAGAAGATAATCCTGTAGCTTTTTATGTAGTTAATTTAATAGTACAAGATTTTACTACAGGGGTATGCACAACTAAAACATATGATCCAGATCATGAACTTCTTTTAGCAGAATTTAATAGTACATATTATACTTTAAAAAAAGATATTCCACCTAGATGTCATGGTGATAAGTTATATTTAATATTATATGATAAATACATGAAATCACGCATGGATTTATATGTTGATGATCCTATACTGATACACCAAATTAAAAATATTGATTATGTTCATAATAAGTTTATAAATGTCAAAGTTGATACAGTTTCGGTTGATAAATTATATCGTGAAACTAATGGAATTCTTAATTTTGGGTTTAGACCAATTAAAATAGAAAAAATAACTGATATTTCAACAGTCAATTATAATCATTTATACTGTTAATTAGTTAATGTATTAATCTATATCAATTAAGAAACCTCCCCATCCAAATATAATTCTAAATAAATATAATAAAAAGAACATAATTATGATGGTTAATATAGTTTGTATTAAAAATTTTAGAAACAATTTATCTCGAATATGTTCTTTTAATCTATTATTTTCGTAATCTATTGTAATGTAATATTCTATTAATTCGTAAATGTAATAGGTCACACCAGTTGTTAAAGCACTTAATAAAACTTGTAAATTTATTGCACTATTTATATTTTTTTTATTAACAACATAAAAAGGTTTTAAACTGTCCGACATCTTCTTTTATATTTATTATTAATAATATAAGAGAAAGATTATAAAATTGATCCCTATTTTAGTAAAATAAACATTTTCACATGTCAAGTAATAAATTTATCACTATAAAATTACCTAAAGATTTACTAGATAAATTATGTGTATTAATTAAAGAATTAGAAAAAGAAGATCCTAGTTTTAAAGGTGTTTCAAGAGAATATTTACATATGACTCTAGTTTTCTTCGGTGAAAAACTAAATCATCTTAAAAAACCTCAAAAAGATCAGATTCAAAAATATTTAGATGATCTAAATGCTAAATTACCAGAAATGACATACAAATCTCCTAAATTAATTAGATTCCCCCCAACAAAATTAAATTTATATGCGATTGAATATACTACTAAAAATAATCCATTATATCAGCAAATTAAGACCGATTTGAAAGCATATTTAGATGGTGAAGTGTATGATGTATGGCAACCTCATATAACTCTAGGAAAGACTAGAGATTTAGAATTTAAATTAAATAAAAAAGTGGATCATTTAGAATTTAAGTCATCGAAAGTTGATATAGTAGGTATAAAATTGAACTAAATATTTTAATAATGTTTTTCTATTAATTTAATTTAAATTAAGAATGTCAACTTTAGAAGAAGTTAATAATGGTACATGGTTTAACAGAGATATGGTCAAAGAAGAGAGTGTAATACTAAACAAAGCTCTTTTGACAGACACACAACTTGAATATTTATTACAAAAATGGGATGAAATAGTAAAAATTGATAATGTAATTGATAATCGTATTGTGGGTAATATTGATATACCACCTGATTTTATAAAAGATTGGTGTATGAAATTGGAACAATATATATTAATAAATAAAATTTATCCAGTTGGAGGGATCAAGAAATATAAATATGGTGGTATTAAGGAGCATTCAGATGCTCTTTATTATGATTCAGAATTAGATATTAATTCAACATATACTTTATTGATTTATTTGAGTGATGATGAAGGAGGTGAAACAGCTATTAAAAGAAAAAAATATCGCGTCATTGATGATGATGCAAATATGAAACATGAAAGAATTTATGTTAAACCTAGAAAAGGTTATTGCGTTTTATTTAATTCCAAACTAAAACATTTTGCTAATGATTCATATGATGGTAAACTAATACTACATACTAGAATTTATTAGTATAGTATAGCCCAATTACTTAAAAAATACTCTTCTATTTTTATCATGTGCATATAATGCAGCATAAAGTTTATCAAAATAAGATTTTTCATTACTAATAATTCCCTTTTTAACCAGTTTTGCTTCCATTATTGATAATCTAAGTACATTTTTTGGAGCAATTTCAAGTACTTCTTTGCTTAGTTCTTGACATATTTTATTATTTTTATCAGCTAAAGGTCTATTTTCGGGTTTAAAATATTTACCAGAAGAATATATTTCATTACTTTTATCTAATTCGCGTAATTTTTCAAGAACATTTTGTACTTTTTCACTTTTATCTTTATCGCTACAATTTTCAAGTTGAGCTCGAAGTGAACCATAAACTATTCTAGAATGTGAATGTTCATAATGTAAAAATCCTCGGAGACTGTTTGCTAAAACATATCTCCAGTTATTCAACGATACGCATGTCATTTTATTGTAAATTCGAATTTACAATAACACTCACAATAAATTCAATTTTTTTTTATAAGGGTCCTTAGTAAGTTTTTCTAGATTTTTTGAATGGATAATTAGACTGATCCTGATCATCTAGTTTTCTTTTTTTGTTACTGTTACTATTACCAATATTAATATTATTAATTAGGTTACGACTATTTGTGTACCATGATTGTAATAAATTCATTATCATATGAGCCATTTTTGCTGATCAAATAAAAATAATATATAAATCAATTTTTATTTTTCTTTTATTAAGTAAAGTGATCTCAAAATGAGTCAAACAAAATCAACTAGAGTTTCCCCAAAAGAATTAAATCAATGGATTGCAAAAGAATTTAATAGTCATTTTCATGAAATTAATTCCGATTGGACAAATAATTTTTATTATGTTTCAACGAGTAATAATAAAAATGTAGAAGATTACATTAAAAGCAAATATGCGAGTTGCAAATTGGAAAATAAAATATCTTTTACAATCTAAAAATAAAATATGAGTTTTAGATCTCAATTAATTCATAAAATTCGTACATATTATAGAGAAACCCCAACAGCTATTAAATGTCTAGGATATTTAGAAAATAAATATCCGTTTGTTAAACCAACAATTGATCACACCGCATATCGCTTTGTGAACTTCAAGGATTGTGATAGATTCGTCAAAAATGCTGATTCAAAATATGTTTTGGGGGGACATTTAGTTTTTCCTCTAAAAGCTACAGATAAATTTCCAAAACAAGCTAATTGGTATCATCACCCTTTTTACTCAAGAATGTTTGTAAGTTTCTTAGATATTATGGAAAAAGATGAAGTTACTCTAAAAAAACAATTTAATACAAGACCCCTTAATACAACCTCCCTCAATGTTAACATTAAAGACATTCCAGATCCGATTACTGTTCCAATTCCAAACTTAGAAACATATAATATTTTAGCGAGTCAAGATCAATATTTAGCTTGGGCATTAACCTGGGGAGAAAGTATTAATCATTTGGCGTTTGATTTGAGTGCATATCCAGATCCGTTTGAGCAAATTATTAAGGAAATGGCACATGATTTGTGTTTAGAAATGAATACGAATATACACAATCAAGGTGATCCAACTATTATGGTGAGCAATGATTTATTATTAAAACAAGCTTCAACTAAATCTGATCTAGTAAATGGTATTCCTAAAGCTTATATTGAATTTATATGTAGATTAAAGGATCCTTTGACGGGTAAACCGCGTGATGGGTTTGATACTTTTAGTGCGAATGGGATATTTGAGTCAACAAATTATAATTTTCAAGCTGTTTCTTGAGTTATTACATCATTAAATTTTACACCGTTAAATTTTACACCATTAAAGATTGTGTTCATTATTTTAGCCCATTTTCCGGGATCATTCTGACCACTGGGAGGTGATTGGAAATATTCCCAAACAAAAGAACCTCCTATTTGTTTATATTTTTCAGATAATATCATTAAAGTTTGACATACTTGATCGAAATCTTGATCAAATATCATTCCCATAACAACTTTATTTTCAGGATATCCATTAGTAATACAATCTATGTAATCTTGTGGCATAAAAGAACCATAAAATTGTCCATTAAAATAATCAATATATTGTCCTTCTGGTGATGTATAGAGGTCTTTATAACTGAAACCACCCATTCCAGGTTGATCTGAACTTAAGGAACATGGTAAAGGCGCCATTGCAATTATAAATTGCGGGAAATCTGTTTTTAATCTTTTAATTAACATTCTGACATTAGTTAGCAATACATCTTCTTCTATATCAAGATCAATACCAGTTATTTCTGGATGTTTTTGTAATGTATTTTTAAGAAGATCATAATAAATTTCAAAATTATCAAACAAAGCACTGAAACCACCACCAGCACCTCCTATCATTAATATGATTTGTATTCCCAAATTATTTGCATTCTTAATATCAATCCAGACTGGATCAAATACTTTATCTTCGGGATCATTATCATTCAAATGTATGTATGGAGTTCCATCAGAATTATTTCCAAAATGAATGGAAGATAAATGAATGTGAGTTGTTTCTGGATATTGATGCAAAATAGAATTCAATCCTGTAAATGTTTGATAGTAATATATAATACGTTTATTTTGTATAGACATTTATAATATAAATTTATAATATTTAAAATATTTAATAAAATTGAATCATTTAATTTTCTATTACATGTAAAATTCTAAATATAAATGACAACGTCCAATAATGCTCCAATTAGAATTAGAAATTTACTTGATATTATTACAGAATTTGATGAAAATCAAACTAAATTAGAAACAAAATTAAAAGATATTATTGAAAAATATGAAGAGGTTAAATCAGAATTTAATTATTCAGAACAATATAAAATTATTATAGAAAAACATAAAACTGTTATGGATAGAAGTATCGAATCATTAAATAAAGTTTTACTTGAAATTCAGAAAATTAAAGATGAAAACGTAGCCGCCGATTTAGCTCCAGAAATTCCCAAAATGGATGCTTTAAACAATTTATGTACAGATTTGATTACAAGAATTAAGGATAGTGTTATGAATTTAGCTGTAATAAATTAAAAAACGGTTTTGAGTGTTATAGTGTGATGTAAAAATTGATTATTGTTAAGAAATATTGTAATTTATTAATATTCTGTCAAATGGCATCAAGAATCAAAGAATTAATTGGGATTGATCCTCATAACAATTCGCGTTCTATTAAAGTTAAATACACACATGCACCAAATGAAGATGATGATGAATATGATATGCAAAGGCGTTTGTATGTAAAGTCTGTTGAGAACAATGTGAAAGTGTTTGAAATTATGAGTCGCGTATCAGAAAGTACGTTCGCATTGATTAATAGTTTATTCGAAAAGTTTTAAAATAACACTTGTTAGACATTTTGGATGAAAATCTTATGATATAAAATTGAATTTGTTTGACCGGTTTATTAAATATTACAAACATGAGTGATTTTGAAAATATGGATCATGCGCTGAGGGCAAATGATCAAGCAATTTCAGATCTAGATACTCTAAGCAAGACTATCAAGGATCTGTCTAATTCATCATCTGCAGCGCATAACCTTTATCATCGGTGCGTTCAGATGAGTGCAATCATAAATTCCGGGATCAATAACCTGGGAGATCCAAATGTGCTACCAAATACACATGAAATCAACCAATACAAAAATGGACAATCTAGTGTTAATCTAGATTTATGTACAAATGTATATAAGAGTAGCATTCTACACCTTATTAAGAGATTGCAAGGTGTTGAGGATAAGTTAAATGAGTTCAAAAAGTCGAAAGTTTTTGAAGGCATGTTGCAAAGTATTGATGAACTAGTGAACCTAACTCAAACCATCATTAAGCAATCAAATACCGAATTGGCTAGTTTAACACCTTGAAGATTTAAAATATGAATAAAATATCAATAAAGATTATTAAATTTTTTTTAGATTTTTTGGTATAGAACTCATCATAAAATTGAACATAGTAAATTACATATATATATAATATGTCTTCTGGACAAAAACAGACGACCGAATTTCCCGTTTTGGGAGGCAACATGAGTGCTCAAGGAAACATGAGTGCTCAAGGAAACATGAGTGCTCAAGGCATCAGCACTGACAGACCATCAAGGAATGAGCCTGGTCGTGGACCACAGTGCTACAGCTGTCAGCTGTACGTGAGCGGCTCATCCCTTGATCAATCTTCAAGAGACAAACCCTTGTGCGCTTTTTGCCGCAATGGCAAAGCACAACAAGCCGCAGCACAACCAGTTGTACGGCCACCAGCGGCAAGACCAGCAGCAGCGCAACCAGCTCCGGTACAACCAACAGCGGCAAGACCAGCACAACCGGCCGCGGCACAACAGAATGTGCAAGAAGCATTGTGCATGTCATGTGGGAAGGTGCCTGTTGTCGTGGCTCTGGCTCCGAATGGCATTCCGATCTGTGACTCTTGTGCCGCGGCTGATTCGAGAGAGCGGTCGAGAATGCGAGAGGAACGCGAACGACAACAAAAACGTCAATCACACGGCCTTTGCGTGTCTTGCGATGAAGTTCGCGATCTTGTGCCTGGTGTTGATATTTCGATTTGCATTGAATGTCAAACTGGGCATCATCAGAAGATGACGGAACTCACCCAGACACCGCTTCTACAGCGAGTTCACGAAGCTCGGCAACTCTCCAAGTGCATCACTTGCAATATCAATGAAACGGATGATTCACTTCGTGTGTGTCTGGTGTGTCGTCAAAAGTCACACGCGGCATCGATGCAAATCAGGCTGCTGAGAATAAACTAAACTGAAGACACTTTCAAGAATGTGTGATTTCTTGAATTTTACCCCGGTGTTTTTAAACACCAACCTTTTTTTATATAAAAAATTGAATTAGTTAATAAATTGTTACCGGATTATCTAAAGAATTTAATAGAATGAGTACAAATACAAACAATGCAAATGTTAAACGATTCAAAGTTGTTTTCCTAGGTGAAACAGAAACTGGTAAAACTATGATGATTAAAAAAATTATGAATATGAATATGGATCCAAGAAATTATAATTATATACCCACTTTGGGAGTAGATGTCCATATTTGTTCAATTAGTACTACCGTCGGAGATTTTGTTTTAGATCTATGGGATACAGCAGGATTAAATTCAAAACATTGTGGTTTAGCGGAGGGATATTATTCTCATGGTGATATAGGTATTTTATTTGTTAAAGATTATAAATCTTCATCAATGAGCACTGAAGAATTAATGTGGTATAAAATAAATCCGGGAAAACCTTTAATACGTGTTTGTCTAAAATACGGAAATGATCTTGCTATTGATTTTATAAATATTTTTGTAAATGATACTTACACAACACATTTGTACATGAGGAGATTTATTTTAAACCGTATTTTGCAGGGACTACTTCATATTCATAATTGCAATGTGGAAGTTCTATCCATTTTATAATTATTGTACAGTGTATAAAATTGAATATGTGTATAAATTATGAATAACTTAATCAAGTAGTAAAAATGAAATTTGGATTATTTAATTGTTTCCGTTCAAGTAAGAAAGATAGATCAATTAAAACACAGAATAGATCTGTTGTTGATGTAGATTTAGATTTAGGGGTGATAGATGATTTATCGGATGAAACTAATGAAAAAAACAATAAAATTAAATTTGCGGCAAATGATTTATCTCATGAAATTTTAGATAAAAATGTATCAGTCGATTTTTTTAATCTGGATAATAAAAAATATTCAGCAAAATGTGTAAAGTGTTATGATGGTGATACTATCCATTTAATTTTCAAATATCCAGATAATGAAACTGGTAAATTATGGAAATGGAGATGCCGCATAAGTGGTATAGATACTCCAGAAATAAAATCACTAAATACACAAGAAAAAGAATTAGCCACAACCGCAAGAGATTGTTTAACATCCCTAATCCTCAATAAAAATGTTATCGCACATGCACATGGATTCGATAAATATGGACGATTACTAGTAGATGTATACGTCAATGTTGATGGATCACAAATTAATGTCAGCGAATACTTAATTAATAAAGGATATGCACGACCTTATTTTGGAGGAACTAAGTCTGATTGGTCTATATAAATATTTTTAATTGGGTTTTAATTAGGTTTAAGGGGTTTTAATGATGATATAAAATTATCAGCAAATTTATATATTTTTGTGAGACAATTTTTATCTTTATCTGGTATATTTCGAATAGAAGTATTATATTCTATTGCTTTTTCAATAAATAATTTATTGTTGATGTCATCTGCATTTAATTTTGATCTGTAAAGTTTTTCTAATGCAATTACTAAACTGTTTTCTCCATAAGAGTGCGTGATTTTAATAAAATTACTCAAAAATAAATTTTGAACTAGAAAAGTATCTAATATAGTTTTTTTATCCTGTATTATACCTTTGAGTACTGCATCCTTGCGATTTTGGGGAATATTTTTATTTTCATATTCTTTTATAATACATTCACAATTATTAATATCTTTTAATGAATACATACCGAAAAATATAAATTTCAACATGAATCTAATGTGTTTTCCTCTTTCGCTACATTTATATTTTGAAAGTTTAGTTCTATAATTGGATGCAATTTCTTGAATAGATTTAGCAATATCTTTGTTTTTAATACGACCCATTAAAGTTTCACTAACTGATAATGGTGTTCCATTATTTATTAAATTAAATAAATTGACTTCCCTTTCATAAGATTGATTTTTATATATTTTTGTAGTTATTACAAAATTATTAAAGAATTCTCTCTCTTTGTCAGACATACATATAGTATAATTATTATGTCCGTCATCCTCATTTATATTTGGGATTTTATCATAATATATATATTTACCATTATCTTTATATCCAAAGATATTGTCAACAAATTGTATTATCGCTGAAATTCTTTGTTTTCCGTCGATACAGTTATAATCATTATTAACTTTATTAAAAACAATGATTGATGGTAATTCGATACCATTTTTAATCATATCGATGATACTTTTAATAAACTCCATTTTATCTTCGTTTATCCAGACCAATCCTCTTTGATAATTGGTATCAATATTAATATTTCTAAGCTTAGTAAAATGATTTACTAACATTCTAATAGTAAATTTAATATCTTCCATCTAAAAATAATTTAATTACAAAAATATCAAAAATCTATTTAATTCAATTTTTTTATTCTGGATGTGGGAGGATGTATTTATGATTTATGCTTTTTTGTTTTGTGTTTTTTAAGAGTGTTCTTTTTGTTTTTATGTTTTCTAGTGAGTTTTGCTTTAACTTTACTTTTTCCTCTAGTTTTTTTATTATTCCCCCCTTGTTGTTTTATTATATCTTCATTTTTTTTTATTAATTCATTTAACGATTCTCCTTTTAGTTCTAATTGTTCAAATGATTTCTTTATAAGATTTTCTTTTGTGGACTCAATATGTTTTTTATATCTTTCTGACTCAGCGGAATAATCTTCCGCATATTCCGTACTAGAATATACATCATCATCTTCATAATTCAAACCACCTTCTTTATACTCTTCTTCTTCATTTTCATCTAAATCAGATGACAACAATGGGTCAAAAAAATTATGACACACTGACATCTCTATTTTTTTTCTTTCGTCTTCATTTTTTTTTTCCAATTTATTTTTTCGTATACTTTTTTTTTCATCATTATAACGATTTTGATGATTATAATTATAACTACGAATAAAATACTTTTGAAAGCATGAATCAAAATAATATCCAATTTTATACTCAATATCACGCTTAATATCTGTTATCTGTTTACTACTAAAACATGAAATTTGATCACCACTAGCCCCGGTATTTCCAAATTCATTGTCCTTAATAGTAAATCGAACATTAAACTTTGGAATAAGCATGGGTGATCCTCCATTAAACATATTAATATATAGGTCGTCAAGTATATAATACCTAAAATTTGTAAGAAAGTTTTCAATTCGTTGACCTCCTGTGTTAGTAGTATTTCCGTCTATAAGGATTACATATGTATTAAAAATGCCTACTTTTTTTAAAAATTCTATAAAATATTCATATGGCCAATTCTCTGCACGAGAGTAACAAAATAATAAACAATATTTTTCGTTTGGTTCATCTAAACAGGTATCTATTACCTCTTTTGGTATCACACTATCAAGTAACTTAATGTCATTTACAAATGGTTTATATAATTTATGGTTTATAAATTGATTATTATCTTTAATATCAACCGGTATACACCTAAATGTTTTATCAGTTAACTTATCTTTTGTCATGTTGTGATTTAATATACCTGTAATATACCCAAATCCACATCCTATATCTAATATACGTGTTATGTTATGATTGTTTATGAATTCAATAATACGTGTATGAATTGCTGGTGTTATGAAAGTATGATTTACACTATTAATAAACTTAAGGGACAAATCATCATAAGTTTCACTTTTTTCGTTTAGTTTTATAAAACTATTTTGATAAATGTTTATACATAAACTATCCATTGTAGTATCAGGATTTTGTAGCAATTTATGAACAGATTCATGTAATTCAAGCTCTTCTTTTTGAAATTTATCTGAAAAAGCCATTATCTATATTTTATCTATAATTATAGATATTATTTTAGCCGAATTGAAATGTATTGCTTGTTAAAAATTGACTTTATTTCAATATTTTATTTAATATCATGAGTTCTACTAAACGCTTGCAGGAAGGTGTCATTACCATTACACCGGATGATATTTTAGCTATCGGAAATTCTCCACATTGGAATCAACTCGTTGAGTTGTTTCGTATTTATCCTAGGGTTCGTTTAATGCGTCGAAACGCAATGTACGCAATTAATTCTCTCAATGATTTTTACATCAAGATGAATTATCACTTAATCTCCACCATTCCGGAACTTGTCCGGAATGTAAAGGAGTTATCTGTCTATCACGAAGAGATCTGGAAGAAATTCCAATCTCCTCAAACAGAAACAGACACTGGAATGACATATGTAGATGTCATCAACATGACTATTGCATACGTGTTGTCTGGTACACCTCTCAATTCACAAGTGATTGAAAAACTCCTTGGGACTGAAAAAAGTGCACAATACATGCGCCTGGTACGTATTTTTGCTTATCACAACAAGTCAGTGATGAAAAGCTTTAACTATTTTCAATCAGAGCTTGGAAAATCATTAAAATATTCAGTGCCGGATGCACTTGAGAAATCTTTTCCGGACTACCTGTCTGATCCAACAATTGTAGAGTGTTTACTCCATGTTCCTGATGAAATTGTTCAAACTGTGATTGATATTTCAACAATGTGTGACATTCAAAAGTATATCACTGACCCAAACCCAGTTGAACTAGAACGTGAATTGGAAAACATATTGGATACATTAAAATCTAAAACGAGTGAGGTATGCGAACGCATGTCAATCTTACTAACAGATATGCGCACGATATTTGATCAATGTGATGCCAAGATGAAGACAATGAAAGCAACTTTTACACGCATTAGTATACATTTGAATCGGTTTATTGGATCGATTGTCGTTAAAAAGATTTTGTCATCTGAATTACCAATCGAAATCGATACTAAAAAATTGCGTTGGTTCAATGTCGCATGTTGGTTAGAGAGTTTGCTCTACAAGTATATGAAGGTCGGTCACATTTCTGATTCAATACAACTCATCCTCAAGGTGGTCAACTACCACGTCATGATCGAGTTTGGAAAACGCTAAGACTAATAAAACATTAACACATATTAACATATTCACTAATATAATTAACTAAATAACTTTTTTATTTAATCATATCCAATATCTAGAACACCTTAAAATTTTTACGTTTATACACTGGAAAGTTTTTAAAAAATATTATTCTAGATTCAATTACAACTAGAACACTCTAAAATTTTTACTTTTATACACTGGAAAGTTTTTAAAAAGTATTATTCCAGTTACTATTACAACTAGAACACTCTAAAATTTTTACTTTTATACACTGGAAAGTTTTTAAAAAGTATTATTCTAGATTAGATTACAACTAGAACACTCTAAAATTTTTACTTTTATACACTGGAAAGTTTTTAAAAAGTATTATTCCAGTTACTATTACAACTAGAACACTCTAAAATTTTTACTTTTATACACTGGAAAGTTTTTAAAAAGTATTATTCCAGTTACTATTACAACTAGAACACTCTAAAATTTTTACTTTTATACACTGGAAAGTTTTTAAAAAGTATTATTCTAGATTAGATTACAACTAGAACGCCTTATAATTTTTACTTTTATACACTGGAAAGTTTTTAAAAAGTATTATTCCAGTTACTATTACATCTAGAACACCTTAAAATTTTTACTTTTACACACTAGAAAGTTTTTAAAAAGTATTATTATAGATTAGATTACAACTAGAACACCTTGAAACAATTCCAAAAAAATATACTGGTTCCGAAGATTTTCTATTTACTCAATAGCTTTAGGGATGTAATTTACTAATGTTTTTTTCATCAATGATACCCCAAAGACACAACACCCCCTAAGAACCGGACATAAACTGTCAAAGGATTTCGGAGGCTTTCGTAATTACAACGAATGTTAATTTGGTAATTCTAGATTTTCAAGAATTATATGGTAAAAATATCGTGAATACCACGAAAACTTCCGAATGCTCTTGAATGTGTATGTAAACACATCTAGAATAACTCCAAAAAATATACTGGTACTAAAGATTTTGATTTACTCAATAGCTTTAGGGATGTAATTTACTAATGTTTTTTTTCATCAATGATACCCCAAAGACACAACACCCCCCCTAAGAACCGGACATAAACTGTCAAAGGATTTCGGAGGCTTTCGTAATCACCACGAATGTTGATTTGGTAATTCTAGATTTTCCAGAATTATATTGTAAAAATATCGTGAATATTACGAAAACTTCCGAATGCTCTTGAATGTGTATGTAAACACATCTAGAATAACTCCAAAAAATATACTTGAAAGTGTCATAAAAGTATATTTCGGAAACAATAAAATTGAAATTGTAAAAAAATATGTGACTTCTATAAAATTATGTACAAATTTAATATTAAAAATAGATTCAAATATACTGTAGATTCAAATAATGAGTATCATAGTTTTAATGATCAACCAGCTATAGAATATTTTGACAGTACTAAAATATGGATGAAACACGGTGTTATAGATAGATGTCAATATTTAGGTCCTGCATTTTATTCTAATACTAAAATGGAATATTATAATAATGGTAAATTGCATTGTGATTTTGGTCCGGCTGTAATTGAAATAAAAAATAATGAAAACTTAAATACTATTTATTTTGTTAATGGAATTTATAAAAAAAAAATATCAAAATATAATTGCGGGGCTAACATTTTAGAATTATTTGATGAAAATTATGATATAAATTATGAAGTAGAGGATGAAAATTATGATGAAAATTATGATTGTTGTCATCTAATAGATGGTGATTTTGATACTGTCACAATTTATAAAAAAAATAATCAACTACATAGAATAGATGGACCTGCTTTTGACATTACTACTATGGATCATGAATCACCTTATTTTTACAAAAATAAACAAATAGATATGTCAAAAATAACAATATTTAATGATGAAAATATTACTGTTGTTTATGGTGTAAATTATAATAATATAGTAAATATATTTAGAATCCCCAATAAAGTATTATATATTGATCGATCTGGACCATCACCAACTATACATCACCAGGCGGACCTAGAATTAATGAAAAAAGATAGATTATCAAATCCAGGGCCATTGAAGTATTTACATTATGAAACTCAATTTGCAAAAGAAATAAATGAAAATACTCCTATTTATTCTAAAACATCAAATTTATATAAATTGCTCAAAGATCGCATTGAAATATTCGAGAAATATATTTTGGGACTTTCGCAACAGCAAATTTGCGATCAAAATACATGGACAACATCAAATATAACTCATAACATTGATTTGCGTTACTTAGATAATTACACTGGTCCATTATACACAATATATACTTGTGGCGATGATATAATATATAATATATTTACATGGGTTAATAATGGAGTTAAAGAAAATATAGATAAAAATAAAATTAGTATTTATGAAAATGAAGACTATATATGGATTTGCGGTATAAATTTAAAGGAGTGTGGTTGCAAATCAATCTTATCGCCATATTGTGCTATCCAAATAAAAATAGAGAATAAAAAACTGTACGATTATTTTATATCAGATGGTTATTGCTATATGTCTCAAGATGATCAAATAATATTTGATAACATTGGGATACATATTTGTGATTTATCATATGAAGATATGATTAATCCAGATAAATTGGCATCCATACTATATGATAAATCATAAATTATATTCTAGATTCAATTACAACTAGAACACCTTAAAATTTTTACTTTTATACACTGGAAAGTTTTTAAAAAATATTATTCCAGTTACTATTACAACTAGAACACTCTAAAATTTTTACTTTTATACACTAGAAAGTTTTAAAAAAGTATTATTCCAGTTACTATTACAACTAGAACACTCTAAAATTTTTACTTTTATACACTGGAAAGTTTTTAAAAAGTATTATTCCAGTTACTATTACAACTAGAACACCTTATAATTTTTGCTTTTATGCGCTTGAAAGTTTTTAAAAAGTATTATTCCAGTTACTATTACAACTAGAACAATCTAAAATTTTTACTTTTATACACTGGAAAGTTTTTAAAAAATATTATTCCAGTTACTATTACAACTAGAACACCTTAATATTTTTACTTTTATACACTGGAAAGTTTTTAAAAAGTATTATTCCAGTTACTATTACAACTAGAACACTCTAAAATTTTTACTTTTATACACTGGAAAGTTTTTAAAAATTATTATTCTAGATTCTATTACAACTAGAACACCTTATAATTTTTGCTTTTATGCGCTTGAAAGTTTTTAAAAAGTATTATTCCAGTTACTATTACAACTAGAACAATCTAAAATTTTTACTTTTATACACTGGAAAGTTTTTAAAAATTATTATTCCAGTTACTATTACATCTAGAACACCTTAAAATTTTTACTTTTATGCGCTTGAAAGTTTTTAAAAAGTATTATTCCAGTTACTATTACAACTAGAACAATCTAAAATTTTTACTTTTATACACTGGAAAGTTTTTAAAAAATATTATTCCAGTTACTATTACATCTAGAACACCTTAATATTTTTACTTTTATACACTGGAAAGTTTTTAAAAATTATTATTCTAGATTAGATTACAACTAGAACACTCTAAAATTTTTACTTTTATACACTGGAAAGTTTTTAAAAAGTATTATTCTAGATTGATTACAACTAGAACAATCCAAAATTTTTACTTTTATACACTAGAAAGTTTTTAAAAAGTATTATTCCAGTTACTATTACAACTAGAACACCTTGAAACAATTCCAAAAAAATATACTGGTTCCAAAGATTTTCTATTTACTCAATAGCTTTAGTGATGTAATTTACTAATGTTTTTTTCATCAATGATACCCCAAAGACACAACACCCCCTAAGAACCGGACATAAACTGTCAAAGGATTTCGGAGGCTTTCGTAATCACCACGAATGTTAATTTGGTAATTCTAGATTTTCAAGAATTATATTGTAAAAATATCGTGAATATTACGAAAACTTCCGAATGCTCTTGAATGTGTATGTAAACACATCTAGAATAACTCAAAAAAATATACTGGTACTAAAGATTTTGATTTACTCAATAGCTTTAGGGATGTAATTTACTAATGTTTTTTTCATCAATGATACCCCAAAGACACAACGCCCCCTAAGGACCGGACATAAACTGTCAAAGGATTTCGGAGGCTTTCGTAATTACAACGAATGTTAATTTGGTAATTCTAGATTTTCAAGAATTATATTGTAAAAATATCGTGAATATTACGAAAACTTCCGAATGCTCTTGAATGTGTATGTAAACACATCTAGAATAACTCAAAAAAATATACTGGTTCCAAAGATTTTCTATTTACTCAATAGCTTTAGTGATGTAATTTACTAATGTTTTTTTCATCAATGATACCCCAAAGACACAACACCCTCTAAGGACCGGACATAAACTGTCAAAGAATTTCGGAGGCTTTCGTAATTACAACGAATGTTAATTTGGTAATTCTAGATTTTCCAGAATTATATTGTAAAAATATCGTGAATATTACGAAAACTTCCGAATGCTCTTGAATGTGTATGTAAACATATCTAGAATAACTCTAAAATTTTTACTTGAAAGTGTCATAAAAGTATATCTAGAAAACAATAAAATTGAAATTATTAATAATTTTATGTGATTGTTACAAAATTATGTACAAATTTAATCTAAAACATGAATTTAAATTTTCGGTTGATTCAGATGGGGAATATCATAGTTTTAATGATCAACCAGCTATAGAATATTTTAATGGAACTAAAATATGGATGAAACATGGTATTATGGACAGATGTCAATATTTAGGGCCGGCATTTCAATCTAATATTAAGATGGAGTATTATACTAATGATAAATTGCATTGCGATTTTGGCCCAGCAGTAATTAATATTTTGGATTGTAATAACGTGCAAATAATTCATTATGTTAATGGGGTTTATAAAAATATGAAGTACTCATCATTCTCAGATCCAAAAGGTCAATCAAATAGTTTACAGTTGATATTGAATAAATATTATGATGATGAAGATGATGAAGATGATGATGAAAATGAAGATAATGAAGATAATTCAGCCATTTATTATAAATATTACTTTATCGATGATTCTTTATCTAAAGTTAAAATTTATAAAAAGAATAATCAATTTCATAGAATCGATGGACCAGCATTTGATACTAGTCAGCCATCACCAAACAAATCTAGCTATCACTATGATTATAGAATCAAATTTGAAGATGGTAACTCAATTTATTTTTACGAAGGAAAAAAAATAAACATGTCAAATATATCAATATTTAATGATAAAAATAATATAGTGATTTACGGTATAAATTATAAAGATATATTTTCAAATTTAGAATATTACGATACAAATATGAACTTATATGAATTATCAACTAAACACAACCGTGTTTTATATATTGATAGATCTAATTTACACCTAGTAATCACTAATATACATCATGAAGAAAATGTTGAAACAATGAAGATAATAATTTATGAAACTATTAAGCTTTTCAGCACTCGCATTTTTTGCAATGATGAAGAATTACAATTTTCTAAAACTGTAATTCCTAAACTTAAATTATTGATACATGAAATTGAAGAATTTGAAAAATATATTTTGAGTTTGACACTGGATGAAATATGCAATCCAAATACATGGAATACACACATTTTTATATCAAAATTTGAAAAATTCAAAAAACATAATTTATTACCACATACTGGAAACTGTGATAAAGATATTGAAAATATAAAAAAAGAAAACCAAGATAATAAAGTTGAACTTGTGCAAGAATCTGAAACAAATAAGTGTCACGAAAATATAGCTTCAATGCATAAACAAACTGAGCAAAATCATATTGATAATAAAGTAATCAATAATACACCGGTAGAACGTCCAAAATCAAGATATGTTGGTAGAAAGAAGTATACACTTTGATTGTGATCCCTTAACACACCCATTTAACATCTAATTATAATTAACCCAATAACATAAAATTGAAAACAAAAATATTTTTTTATTAAAAATTTAGATTAATTTTGTAACAATGAATAAAATATCAGATTTACAGCGTAAGGAAATTAATATTGCTATTGTTGGTCCTGTATCTGCTGGAAAATCAACATTAATGAACACTTTATTTACCAATCAGTATTCAGACATGAAGATTAAAAGAACAACAATGACCCCTCAAGTTTATTTTGAGGTTAATGAAGAACTAAATATGACAACATTATCACATAAAATTAAGGAACAAAATAGGGAAATAAATCAAAACCTAATTCAAAAAAGTGAAAACAACGAAACTATATTATACTGTGATATCGCTGAATCTAAGTATTTTATTCCTAGAGTCCATAAATTAATTGAAATGCCACCAGATGTATATTTAACAATTTATGATATTCCAGGCTTAAATGATTCCAAAACCAAAAATATTTATTTTCAATATATGAGTAATAATTTTTACAAATTTGATTTAATAATTTTCGTTATTGACATTAATTCCGCTCTAAATACTTCAGATGAAATAGACATTTTACGTAATATTATAGAAAATTCTAAAAATAATTTTGATAATTATGATACAGAAAATAAAGTTATTATTCTAGCCAACAAATGTGATAATCTAATACTAGACAAAGATGGTACCCTCCTAATGGAAGAAGAATACCAAGAAATGTTCAACCAAATTAAAACTATTGTTAATACTGAAGTAAATAAAGTATTTCCACAATTACAATATAGTATTTTACCAATTTCATGTGAAGATTCATATATTTATAGAATGTATGATCGAGACCCTGATATGGATCTAGATTTGAGATATGTTAATAAATTTGGATATGATCAATGTGGTAGAGCAACATGGAATAAGTTATCTGAAGATGTTAGAAAATCTAAAATAAAGAAGTTAATGTCTGAAATAGATATTGATGAAGTATTAAAGTTATCTGGATTTCTAGATTTTAAAAATGTTTTAAACGAATATTTGAACACTGATTCACAAATTAAATATCTAGTGAATCATGTTTATTATGTAATGTCAAGATTAAAAGGATATGATAAATTAGATATTAGCGATGATATTGATAAATTTAGAGTTTTAAAATCAAAAATAGAGGAAATTTATAATATATATACATTTTCTAAACGTATCAATACAACTATTTTACAAGATTTGAAGAAATTCCTTTTTAATACTGAAATTTCAAATAATAATATAGATGAATATCAATATATTTCAGATATTCAAGAATGGTTGGATATGCATGATGTACAATCAAAATATGATGAAGGTGGGATAGTAGCATTTTATAATAAATATTTGAATGATTATTTATGTAAGCATTTTAAAAATGTGATAGATATTGAAATATCAAATATTAACGAAAATACAATAGAACAAATTTACAAAATAAAGAACAATATTGATATAGTTGTAAAATATTTCACAGATTTAATAATTGGTAAATACATTTTATCTAGAGTTAATCGTGCCATTAACCAATATTATATTGAAAACATTGAAGATGAAAATACGAGTATTAAAACTGGCATCAAATATTTATATGATCTAGCTTGCAATAATTTCGAAATAAAATATGGACTAATATCAAGTCTTTTATGTAGAGATGGTATAACAAATGTAAATGCCAAACAAATCGTTGATTACTTAAACACATTAAAAAGTCATAAATTAATCAAGAAGACAGAACTAATTAACCTTTCCAAACAAATATTATTATCAATTTATGAACATATCTTAAACGGTAATGTCATCGGATATATTAGTGATGATGCTATTTCTAAATATGTATATCTAGCCGATAATTACTGGAGCAATTGGGATGTTAAAGAAGTCCTAATAGATGATCAAATATATCAGAACATTTTAGATATTAAATTTTTAGCTAAACAAATGATGATCAAACGTATATTACATAATGTATGTGATCAACATAATTATAATCCTGGAGAAATAGGTAATTATATGTGTAATAACCCATTAGTGTTAGAAGAGTATTTAACGAAAGTAATTTTTGATGGGGATATTGAAACCGCAGATACATTTGAAATTGATGAAACTGATTCTAGTTTTTTGAGTGATTCTTCTTCTTCTGATGATGATCTTGATGATCTTGATGATCTTAATGATCTTAATGATGTTAATGATGTTTTCGACGAAAAATTAGAAAAAGTTTATAAACGTGTTTCTAAGTGTGTTTCAAAGAGTTTGCCGAAATCTGTTAAGAGAGATGTATGGAAACATTATGTTGGTGAATCTATAGGTATGTGCAAATGTTTTTGTTGTAAAAAGAAGGACATTAATGCTTTTGAGTTTCATGTTGGTCATGTAGAATCAAAAAAGAATGGTGGTAGTAATGAGATTGTTAATTTAAGACCCATTTGTGCATTATGTAATTCATCTATGAACACTAAAAATATGAGAATTTTTATGGAGGAAAATTGTTATGGAACATTAGAATAATCTTATTTAAGAACACTTAATATATATATTTTATGTTAATTACAATGACTAAAAAAGAGAAAATCTCTCATGCATTAAAAGTAGAAGTATGGAATACGTATATAGGTGCTGAAAAAGGTATTGGAATGTGCTATTGTTGTCAAAAAAAAATAGACTCCAAGCATTTCGAATGTGGTCACATAATATCTGAGAAGGATAATGGGATAGCTAACTTAAACAATCTAAGACCCGTATGTGACTTATGTAATAAATCAATGGGTACCAAGAATATGAATGATTTTAGAGATAATTTACTAAATTCAAGCGGAAAATGGTATGAGAAAAATATAGATATGGGTCTAAAATTACCAAATAGAATAAATAAAGATATTAATAATGCCAATGCCAATGTTAATGTTAAGTGGTATGAAAGAGAATTTATAGTTTAATTTCGTTGTAGTAATCGGTTAAAAATAAGTAACAATTAGTTTCAGTTGCTTTATCCAACGAAGTTTTACTAACATTTTTTATTTTTGTAAGGTTATTTTTATAATATTCATTAATCCGTTCCAGTTCATTAATGAGATATTCTTTCGTAATATTAGTTTTATTGAGATCAGTAAGATATTTGTATAATTTATCAGTGGTATTATCTCGATTAAAGTTGGGTTTTCTAGGATTTGGACTAGTACTTAAGTTTTTAGGATATTTATTGATTAAATATTTAACGACTTCATCAACGATATTTTTTTGTACTAATATTTTTGTATTATCATCAAAATATAATTCGGGAACTGGATTGGCCATATTTAATTTGATAAATTTATCTTTTATTTTTTCATCATCTTTATCGATTTTATAAATATTAATTAAAACCGGATAAGATTGTGTCAATTCTTTAAGTGCTTGAAGACGATGATTGCCATCATAACAATAATACTTATAATCATTATTTATCATAATTTCATATATATATATAACACCATCAACTATACCAGTTTCTTCAATATAATTTTTAATTTCATTAACTCTATTGGGTTCACATGGACGATTATATATCCAATTATCCACATGTATTAAATTTTTACTATCAACTAAATAAATTCCTTGATTTTGATTGTAAATAATGACTTTCATATTAAGATTGTTAATATCTGTATATTATTATAGGAAAAACATTAAGTTAATTGATAATGTAAAAAATTGAACGCATGTGTATTTAATTATTTTTGTATTATTTAAAAGAAATGTTAGTTAAAAGTGTTATAACGTGTGTATTTTTAATTACGTCAGTCTATTGTCAAAGTAATCGTGTGAAATTTCACGATATTCCTCCTCAAACTTTTAGAGCAGGACACCTAACTAATGGAAGACGTTCAACACCTATTCAACAGATTACATGTATATCTGGATATGGTAAACCAGATTGTTCTAAAGGACCTACTGAAATTAGATGTGAAATAATATCAAAAATTGGCTTAAGTGACGCACAGTTCAAGTGTATTGCTATATTACCATCTGGATATAAAATGAGTAATTATGTAGTTTCATGTGAAGGATATGATTATCCAGATGATCCGTATATTTTAGAGGGTTCATGTGGTGTAGAATATACACTAGAATTATCAAAAGAAAATGAGAAAATACCTTCAAAAATTATTATTGAGGAAAAAACAGAAACAACCACCACACACCATAATATCCCCACAACCAATAATATACCCCCTCATATCACAGTTACAAATTATGATCAAAATCAAGCAGAAGCAGAGGTGGCTATGATTATATTCTGTGGTATTCTTGCGACTATTGCTGGAATACTGATTTTCGCTTTATGTGTAGATTGTTGTCAAAAACTTACTAGTACTAATACTCGCACTAGTACTACAAGTACAACCGTCAACAACACCCATACACATCATCATGTGAACGACACCAGTGCAAGTAATCTTCGACAACGTCACACTACAACTACAAGCTCATCAATACCATCCGGTCCCACATATGTACAACAACCACAATTACATAGAACTCAACCAACATATTATGCACCATCACAACCTACTTACGTACCACCACCGCCAATTTATGTACCACCACAACCAACTTATGTATCATCATATACATCTACAACACCTATATATGTACCTGTACCGGTTAATAATCGACCAGTTGTGATTAATACGGTAACACCGGCGCCAACTCATGATGTAGTTGAGAAACAAACGACTACTAAAACTACTATCATTAATTATGAACAACCTTCTGATGTTCCCAATTCTAACACTGAAGGGAGTCTTAGAATAGTAGAAGGCACAGCAAGTACTAGAAAACGATAAAAAAATAAAAAAATATATTAATAATTAATTCTAAATTAATTTTATTTTTTATTATTGATTTACACCTATAAATTTATACTTTTTCAGTATCTTTAGAAGTATCTTTACCAATAATATCCCATGATGCCAAATCCGAATCATCATAGTTATAATCATAATCATTATCGTTATCGACTCCAGGAGTACTAGGCGTACTAGTTGATGATATTTTTTCAATAATATCCCCAACCAAATCATCAAAGTCGGTATCTAATTCCTTATTTAAATCAAGTTGGTCCGTAGACTTTTCAGTTTCTGTAGCAACTTCAGATGTCGCAACTGGAACTTGAACAGCAGGTTGTTCTGTAGCAACTTCCGGTGTTACAACTGGAACAGGAACAGTAGGTTGTTCTGGAACAACTTCAGGTGTCGCAACTGGAACTGGAACTGTAGGTTGTTCTGAAGCAACTTCAGGTGTTACAACTGGACCAGTAGGTTGCTCAGGTTGTCCAAAGGGATTCATTGATTTATTTTGAGGAACAGTAGATTGTTTTTCAGCAACTGAAGGTTGTCCAAAGGGATTCATTGATTTATTTTGAGGAGCAGGCGTGTTATAGTTATTTTCCATGTGAAAAGGAAGCATAAACATATTCGTGAGTAATGACTGAACTTGAGTATCAAATGAATTTGAACTAGCTTGTGTCGTAGGTTGGTTTCCAGAATTTTGGGATGTACTTGACTCATTAGGGATTCCTAAGACAGCCTTCATCATGTTTCCCATAAGATTTTCCATAGAATCCGGTTTAACTTCAGTAGTAGGTTGCTTGGGTGCAACTGGTGTAGGATTAACAGGAGTTGTAGATTCCATTGGTACTCCAAGAGCAGCCTTCATAATGTTCACAAAAAATGTATCCATAGCTCCAGGACCACTCTGATTAGTAGGTTGAGTAGGTGCCACCGGAGTAGCCGAAGTAGTTCTCACAGGTGCAACTGGTACTGATTCTACTGGAGCAACTGATACTGGTTCAACTGGTACTGGTTCACGTTCAACTGGTGTAGTAGGTGTATCAAGTACAATTAGGGGAGTTGAATCTGTAATTGTTACATGGTCTTGGAGAGGATTTAGGTTTAGCTTGTTTAGTACATTTTGAAGTTGTGATTCAAGATAATTAATGCGTTGGTTTGATGAGTTCAATTGATATTCTAGATAAGCAATTCGTTGATTTGAATCATTTAGGTTTTTGAGGTTTGTTTCGCATTGTGTGGTTAGCTTTTGTGATAGTTTTGAAATAGTATTGTTAAGAGCAACAATACACTTCGCTGTATCCTTATTTTGATCAAACATCTCAGTTGCTACTTCTTTAAGTGAATTATCATATCTGTTCTTAAGATTATAATAATCAGTAATTCGAGCCTTATCAACTGATTCGATAAATGCCCATAATCTTTCTAAATTTTTTTCAATAACATCAAAATGTCTATCTACATATGATGTAGATGGAAAGGATTGCAATGAGTATGAAGTAAACATGTATATTGTTTTACTATAATATATTATTTATGTTTAATTCAATTTTTTTAATATTACTTTGGATCTGTTTTTAGAAATATAGAATAATTTAGAAATATTTAGAAATATTTTTTAGCATATTTTAGGGGTATGTGTATATAAAAATTGAATTTGTTAAAACATATAATATAGATATTGTCAAAAAGATGACAATTAATAAGGACCCTATGGTTACGGGGGCTATTATTAAATGATATGATATCATTTGGTATGCCATTAAATCCGAAGAAAGCTTTGAGATCTAGATCTCAGCTTGCGGTTTCTTCTTGCTTTTGGTAAGAAGAAACTAGGTCATCTTAGATAAATCTGTCCAGATAGAGTGGATTGGGTGTTGTATAGTTTGACGGGGGAAACCTTTGATAATAGTACAGCATTTATAAAACTCGGCACACGGTGACGCGTGTGTTGTGGACTGGTTGGAAATCTTTTCCGGCTATGACAATGTCGTTTGAAGACGATGAAAAAGAGCTCTGGTGTGTTTTTCGAGCACACTAACCAATTGTTTAATCTTGTGTGTTTCGCACACAACTCATTTTAACTTAAACAATTAACAACTCTATCATCACTTGCTTTTACAAGCAAAATCTTCTTTCGATATGTGCCGTTTGCCGAAGGGCTGTGGGATGCGCGCGAGCATCTCTGGAGTTTTAAATGCATAATGCAGATACCGCAGTGAAAGTGCGCAAGCATTCTTCATGGTATTAACTCGAAATCGAAACCGTTTGCCGAAGGGCTGTGAGGTGCGCGCGAGCATCTCAAAATCCGTTTGCCGAAGGGCAGTGAGATGCGCGCGAGCATCTTAAAATCAATTTTTTTTATTTAAAAATTGAATTTGACAATCAAAATATAACATATTCAGTCACAATACTAATATGGGTAAAAAAAAGAATGGAAAAAGATCTACAAAAACTAGAGGCTGTCAACCAGGAATTATTGAAAAACCTACGATTGTAATAAAAAACCCACCACTTATGGTAAAACAACATTCTAAACTTAATCAATCTAAAGTGGATCAACAACCAATTAACATCACTGAAACTTCTATATTAAATAACATTAACAAAATGTTAAATGAGTTAATATCAACTCCAGGTGAAAAAAAAGATCAACCATCGGAAGATTCTTTATGTGTAGTAGGTACTGATATATTAAATCGTATTAATGTTATTTTACAAGCATCAACTGATAAATATAATAACGATAAAAAAGATGCAATGATTAAAACAGAATTGACAACCAAACATATTAATCCAGTATTACAAAAACTCAGCATTTTAACTGATTACAGTGAAAAATATATAACCACTTTTGAACTAAATCAGCTACATAATAGTGGTGATAAAACATTCATCAAAATTATCTTCAATCCAAAAAATAAAAAAATAAATACAAACCGTGACAGCCGCGGTAGTAGAGGTGTACAGAATATTTATGCTGTATGGACATGTGATTCTGTAACAGTTTTTGGAGTTAATTATAATATTTCAACTAAATTTACCCTGGAACAACAAGATGAACTAGTTGAACACTTGACAATTCAATTAAAGGCATTTTCAAGTTGATATAAAAAATTCAAGATTTCTTCCCTTTACTCAACGATTTACATTGATTCATCTCTAATAATTTTTGATATTCATCCCAAGTTAATACATTTGGATCAATTAATTCAAATTCTTTTTTTTGCAATTTGGTAACACCACTTTTAGAACATATCTTTTGAACTTTTATCTTAGTTAATTTTTTATTATTAATATCCAAAAACCCTTTATCAACAATTTGCTGATAAGTTAAACTTCCCTTTAATTTAATAACTTGAACTATAACATCTCTTGAAATTTCTCTATTCCCTTGATGTTTTGTATAATCAATTTCAGGTGGCGGATTAATTAGTTCTTTCTTTTTATTAACTTTTTCCAAATAAGTTTTATAATCCATAAAAGTAATCCCATTAAACTCTGTTTCGTCGAGTTTATATGAAGATTTTGCACAACATATTGAACGCACTATATTTTCTGTAATGTTGGATCCATCTTTTTTTTTATATTTTTTGGCAATTTCTTCAAAACTAAGCGAAGAATGTTTGTCATTAATTATATGAAGAATTGTATTGATATGTACTGTTCTAGTTGAGTTATCTACAACTTCTTGAACAACATCCGTTTTTTTACTGTCTTCAGAATATTCTTTTATTGTTGAAACCTTTCTGGGTAATTTATTGATTAAAGCGGTATATTCATCATATGTATATTTGGATTGCCCCTCAAAATGTTTAGATGTTAAATCATATGGCGAACGTTGATAACAAATGCATTTAATAATATCGAGAGTAAGTGGATCACCATCAATTTTATAAAATTGTTCAGCTAGTTTGGCATAAGTAATTTTATTATCTTTTATTTTTAACTTGAGAATATCAAATATAGTATCTAGAGAGACATATAGTTTAATAGTTGATTCAGTTTCTTTATTTTTATTCATCCCATTATTTTCACCTGAAAAATATTTTGTTTGAATATCTTTATGAGCATTATAGTTGAGAATTTTAATATATTCTTCATATGTCATATCAGTTCTACCTATAAAATCAGATTCTTTCATTTTGTGTGCTTGAACATTTGGGGAACATATACAACTAACAGTTGGCATAGTTAATTGTTCACCTTCTTCATTTTTAAACATTCTAGCAATTTCCTCATATTTTAATTTACCTTTTAGTTTTAGAATTTGAATTTTGGTATCAGTTGACACTTTTCCTTTTTTGGTTGATGATAAGTCTTTTACTTGTTTTTCTTGTTTATCCTTTCTAGATTGAGTTTCATCAATAATTTGTTTTTTGAATTTATCATACATTTCTTTAAAATCTGGATGTTGTTCTAAATCTTTCAAAAAAGTTGTTTCAATATCTTTTCTTAATTCACCACTTTCAATTGTAGACACATTATCATCACTAATTTTTATAATATCACTCACAACACTTTTGTTAATTGTACCAAGTTCATTTTTAAGTTTATTGACGATAACAATATCAAGTTCATTATAAAATTGACGATTTTCTTGAAGTTTTAGATGTTTTTTAATCATAGTTTCACATCTTTGAAATATTAATTGAACATGCATGTCTTCATCTATAGTATCATCTAAATTAATCCATTGAGGTTTGTTTATCCAAGTCAATTTAATTTTTTCTTTCTTTGATTTTTTAATTATTTGGATTAATTTTTCATCTAAAGAATTATATTGTGAAGATGTTGAGTAAAATTCATTTATGTTATTTGCTTTTCGATATGATAGATAAGACCCTCTATTGTTATTTGCTTTTGTATAACCGAACTCACGTGGAATATTATCAACAGTCAAATTAGTCATATCGGATTCTGGAAATTTTTTTTCAATATTGGGATCATAATTATTTCTTTTGTAATATGAATCATTTATATTTATATGTTTGATATCAGACAATTCAATATTACATAATTTTTTAATCAAATCAATATGATGTTTTTTCAAATCTTCAATATTATAGAATGATATTTCATCAATATAAAATACAACAAAATCAATATCTGATTGAATAATTGCGTTATATCTCAATTCAATAGCATCTGCTAATTTTTTTTGCATTGATAAACTTGCTGTTCTAGTTGCATGTTTGAAAAATCTAAAATAATCTGATTCGACGACAAAGTGGTCCTGATTGTTTGATCCATTAACATATCTTATATATTGAGGAAGAATAATTTCTACATTGAAATCACGTAATTTAATAGGTTTTCGTATTTTTCTTGATTGATTATGTGATTGTTCTGTTTGAGAGCATATTCTTAAATTTTCTAGTCTATTATCATCACGACATTTATTTTTATGATCTACTGTATATTTTCTATTAAATTTATAAACATTTTTTAAATAACGATGTAAATATAAAGTGACCATATTTTTAAATTTCTTTATTTTTTGTTCTCCTTTAATTTTTTGAAATTTCATTTTATCATAAGGTATAAAACAATATATATAATTATTTTTACCTTTTATCCATCTTGGAACAAAGTCCCATTTAAATTCTTCATCTACAACATGAGCAATTTTACTCAATGACTCTTTACTAATTTTATAGTTATCAAATCCATCCCCTGTGGTGACTAGGTAATACGGTTCTGATCCTTCTTCAACTATTAATTTATAATTGAGAGCTGTTTGTCGGTTTAAGTTTTCTTCTAGAGGGTTAAAGTTTTCTTCTAAAGTGTTCAAGTTTTCTTCTAAAGTGTTCAAGTTTTCTTCTAGAGGGTTCAAGTTTTCTTCTAAAGTGTTCAAGTTTTCTTCTGTTTTTAAGTCTTTTGACATTGATTAATTAAGGTTAATGATTTATTTTTCTAATGATCAATCGATGCATTTTTTAATGTATAATTCAATTTTATTTGAATAATATATAACCTGTAAAATATAAAAAATTAATTATTTATGAATGTAAAAATCCATAAAAATAAAACAGCGCATAAATTGCTTGACTTAATTGCTGTAAGCTAAACCGCCCATTCCCGACATAATTCTTAAAACATTGTAATTTACTGCGTAGACTCTAACCTTTGCAGCGCGAGAGCCCTTAACGGTATTAGAGGTCAATGTGAGGTGTAGGGTGGCGTTATCAATTCTGGAGAAGTTGCATGTACCACTTGGTTGGTGTTCTTCGGGTTTGAGGGCAAACGAGTAAACGTTAATACCAGTGGCTGGGACGTTTTCGTGGTGTTGGTATGGTTGTACTAAGTTGAAGTAACGGCCTTCACGTTCAGCCATTCTGTCGTGTCCGTTTAATTGGAGTTTGGCAGTGCTGACTGGGTTTTGACCTTTGTCGAAGACACGGAGACCAGCTCTCCAGGCAGTGCTAGAGGTTCCAGCGTTCAATAAATCACCAAAGTTTAATCCGTCAATACCAGTGGTATTGGAAATACCAGCGTTAGACGATTGAGAACCATCACCGGAGTTGGCTAAGTTCATTAAGTTTTGGAGACCACTTGGAGACGATGGGTTTTCACGGGCTCCACCAGTTAAGGGGAGAGAGTAGGGGAAGTTGCCAACTAAGGCAGCAGCACTACCCATACCACCACCAAGAGGATCTTGGGGAGTACCAGAGAAGTAGGTTTCATCAATGCGATCAGTGTAGTTGAACCATTGAGGACCACCGACGGCGTCAGTAGCGGTTCTGTTAGTGTTGGAGTCAGGTTGAACAACCCAAACTAATTCTTTAACTGGGTGGTTAAAGTTCAATTTGATCTTGTTGCTTGCCGATGTAACAGATTCGTCACCAGTGAATTGAAGTTGTTCAATCAAATATTCGTGAGAAACTTGAGCGAAACGACGACGTTCATCAGTGTCGAGGTAAATGTAATCAACCCATAAAGAAGCCGAGACTAAACTTGGGTTAGTAACAGTACCGTTCTTCCAGATACAATCCAAAACATCACGGAATTCAAGGTGGATCTTGACTTCGTGGTATTGGAGAGCAATCAATGGTAGAGCCAAACCAGGGTTACGGCAGAACCAGAATTGAAGAGGAATGAACAAAGTTGTTTGTGGGATGCAAGCAGTGCTATCACAGGCATCAGCCGATGATGGGCTACCAGCGTTACCCGAAATGACTTGAGTCAAACGAGGAACGTTACCAACCATGTTGGCGTAACCAGCTTGGTGACCAGGGGTTTGGGTCAATTCGTTCCAGATGTGGAGCCAATCACCGTAGTGTTTGTCGATCTTTTGACCACCAATTTCAACTTCAACGTTCTTGATGAGAACGTGACCGAGCCAGTTCAACCAACGGAACGAAGCAGTCGAAGCTGTAGTGTGAACTTGGGGTAAAGTAACTTGAAGATAAACACGGTGGATTAAATCACCATTACGAGATACAGTAGCCGTGACTTTCTTACCGAAATCAGCAGCACCACTGAATGTTTGTTCAATGGATTCCATCGAGAAATTAGTATGACGACGGTAGACAACCTTGAAAAAGGTAATTTGGGCATTACCAGTTAAGTAAATGTCCTGTGCGCCATAAGCGACCAATTGCATTAAACCTCCAGACATATTATGTTGTTCTGTGAATTATACATTACAAAAAGAAAAAAATTTTGCACTTTTTTTATTTTTTTCGCACCCTTTTTTTTACTCTTTTTTATACATTCAAAATTTTAGATTGCACAAATAAGACCTACTTTATTGCTTTTTATAAAAAATATTTTTTAAAAAAAATAACAAAAAATCTATCGGAAATTTTAAATTTTTTATTTTCCTAGGGTTTTTAATTTTTTTTTTTATTTTTAATTTTTTTTAACCGCCGAAATTAAAACTCAAAATTAAAATCTTGAGTTAATAATAAAATAAATAATTATAGAATGGCAGCAGGACCACCACTACCACCACCGCCACAACAAGGACCACCACAACAAGGACCACCCCAAGGACAACCTCAAGGACCACCCCAAGGACCACCCCAAGGACCACCACAAGGGCAACAAGGACCATATCAAGGGCAATATCAAGGGCAACAAGGGCAATTTCAGGGAAATCCTAGACCTCCTAGAGATGGTAGTCAAAGTCAAGGAGTTGATGACACCGCTAGTCCTAGAGTGAGAGCTATTCGTGAAATGATGAGTCGCAGGGATCAACATTTTCAATTAAATAATCCAGAAGGACAATATGTCAAAGTTGATGAACTTAATATTATTAAATATGAAGCAAAAAAATTACCATATATTGAGGACATGGTATCACAAATAGTTCAATATTCAGAATTTTCAAATACTTTACCAGGAGGTGGTGAAGTATTTTACGTTCCTCAACACATTTATCAAGCCCTAACACCATATTTAAAACCTCTAAAAACATATATGGAATCTATAAAAAATCCACCAGAAGAAATAAAATATTCAGTTCTTGCTGATGTTTATAATGAACGTTTGGTTGCCGCAGATGTATCAAAATTAAGTCAATTATCTAGACAAGAAGAAGAAAAAATGATAAAGGAACAAGAAAAGAGGGTCGCCGAAGAAGAAAAGAAGATGGCTGATGCACAAAAAGCAGCTGAAGACAAATACTATACTAATGTAGTTGCAATTATAATCCCAAGTGGTATTGACGTTACAGGAATCTATATTAATGATTCACCATGTTCTCTATACGATAAAGAAAATAAACTAATGGCATTGAGTCCACAATATCCGTTAGATTTGAGCGTAAGTCCAATATGTTTAGTTGAAAAAATATTAGCTAGATTTTTGAGTTACTATATAGGGGATGAAATATGTAAATGTGACAACCTTATTAGTCAAACTGTTGCAAGAAGGTCAAATATTGAATACATTAAATTTAATAAACAAACTAATGGCATATATGATATAGAAAATAAAATTACAATACCCTCTGGAACTAATGCGGACTCTAATTTTGATTATTTAGTAAAATTTGTTAGAAAAGGACTCAACGTAATTGCGAATGCAGATCATAATAATATTGATTGGACGTATTTTATGTTTACTAAGAATAATGAGGGGTTACTAAAAAACAGTCATGAGTATCATGATCCATTAACAGATGAACGATATGAGTGGCGTGATGGTATTAAGAATTATCAATTTCATTCCATAGAAAGTTTATATCAATCATTAAAATTATTATTAATTCCTATGATAGCATTGCTACCTCATCTAGATAAAACGGATGGTACTAAATTCATTGATATGTCAGATTTTAATAGTAATGTGACAAATACACCTGATAATCTTAAAGCACTTGTTAAAACTTTTCAAGAAATAAGTATCGATGGCTTAGGCTCACACAATAACCCAATTAAAGACATATTATCGAATAATAAATTCGATGAAAATTTTAATAAAATTGTTGAAAATTCATCGATCAAAAAAGGTAATATTAATGTATGGGATTGGATTGTAACTGGAGGAGGATTAAATGCAGACACTGAACAGTCTATTGAAACTTATTTGAAAAATTTTAAAGATGATAGACAATATAGACAACTTATTGGTGATGCATCTAAAAAGTCTTTGATATATGATTTATTAATACTTCAATATTATTCATCTAGTGTGTTCAGAAGTTCAGTTAAAGATTATGAGACTGGTTCGAAATCAAACAAATTTATTTTTGCACTTGATACTGATAATACTTCATTCAATAGAAATTATGAGAAATATTTTGGTGGTGTTTCTACATCTGATCAAGAACCACAAAATGAATTTTCTTATTATGGTCTAATTATGCATATTTTTAATGAAAACTGTTTAAATAAAAAGATACATAACTTTTTTACTCATTCATTCAATTATAATGTATATTCATCTATAAATTTGAACAAGTTTTATAAAACAGTTATAGAAGAAATAAAAAGTAGAAATACTCATAAACCGATACTTAAAAAAATAAACATTGTTGAGTCTAACATGTTTGATAAAAATGATGATAAATCCAATAAAATTAATTTTGTTTATGATCTTGAAAACATAGGGAAAAATAATTATATTAGTAATAAACTAAACATAAACACACCGATTCAAGGGTATACACACTATTCTTTGACACATGATGATAAATATTTTAGTAAAAGTAAGAATAATCCTGATGTAATTAATAACACAGTATCATTTGAAGACATACCATTAAAAGAGTTGGGTAATCTTTTCTATGTTCCAGATGGTCCTTTTATTTTATTTTTCCAAGAAAATCATAAATCATACAATATTCACTTTTACAGTACAGATGATATGAAGAAGAAAATCCTTGAGGAGAATGATTTAAATTGGGGTGTCAGATTGAATTTTAAGAAAGACAAATTAAAAAAATTACAACCGACAGATAAATTTAATTATGATCATAGTGAGTTCCCGTTCAATATCAATTATGATAATTCAATAATGGTAACTGTTCCGACAGGTATTCTTGATGTGAGAGCTTATTCCAATCCGACACCACCTACATCTAAAATAATAATTAAAAATGTGTTAAACAAAGCTTTTAAAATAAGGGGGCAAATTAATGGGGGGCCATTGATAAATTCATTGGTATTTTTAAAAAATTCTCATGATAAATATTTAATATCAAAATTATGTTACACTCAACACTGTAGTGAATTATCTAATAGTATTAAAAATAATACTAGAAGATTGTATGACGAAAAACAAGATAAAGATTTATTAAAAATAATGGTTGATCAACAAGTATTACAAATGGGTGCAGTTCCACCAGCTCTGGAAAATACTGGATTACCCAGAATGATTTTTGAATATTTGGCATATCGTCAAACTATTGACGCCACAGTTCATGGTACCGATAAAGAAGGTGATTATAAATTATATCAAGGTGATTATAAATCAGTTAATGCGGCTGATCCAGCCGCTGCTAATGCTTTAGCAGGTAATGGTGTTGATGATGATAAATATGTGTATAATATAACTAATGATACAGATATAATTGGTTACACCGCTAATACTTCACCATTTTCAACTGATCCAAATAGTACACCAACCCCTGGCGTGGTAAATGGAGTTGAACCGTGCACTCAAGTGCTAACTCAGAAGCTTACCACCCCAGGCAAACCTATCCCCGCTGAGACTCAGGCAAGATACGGTTTAGCCGTTCACGCAGGAAACTTAAATGGTAATGTAATCCTATTAAGAAATTGCGTAAAAGCAATACGTGATTGGTATGTAAATGTTTCCCATGGCACTTAACACAACTACTTAAAAATACATACGCGTTCAAATTAATATTTTTAGATTTAATTTAAAATTCATAATGAATCAAATATAAAGTTTTATTCAAACTGGTAAAATAACCTCTTATACATCTTTTATCAAAAGATATGACAGTTAAGGTCCGAACAAAGACAAAAATCTCTCAAGATCAACCATTGACTTTGGACGCAATACACCAAACACATATTAAAAATTTTCAACAAATGCGTAAATCAATTCCGAATAAAAAGAAAGAAATTCAAAAAATAAAAGATCAAATAAAAAAATTAGATAATGAAGCAGCTCGTTTAAGAGACGACTACACCGCCAGATTTGAATTAATGGATCAAAAACGAGGTTTAGAATTAAATATTGCTGAAATAGAACGCGAAATCAAAATAATAGAAAGTAATCAACAAGAAGAAGAATATTTATTGAGTGTTGGTCATGCAATGTCACAATATTATATTCATCGTGATAATTACCAAACTAATGAACTACCCTCTATAAATCAAAAACAAAAGAAAAAGAAAATTGGAAAAGTCAAAACTATTTACGATATTTTTGACCAACACAAAGACAAAATACCAGATTCATCAATCAGTAACCAAGATTTAGATAATGATGATGTGGATATTAATATTCATACCGATTTATCATCAACCACATCGGCAAGTTCATCAAATAATACGAATACGTTGGCATCTAATAAAATTACTCCAAGGGAAAACATGTCAAAAATGGATATTTATAATTATGTTATGTGCAAACTTAATAATGAATTCATACCAGAAGATGAAATAAAAATATCTGAAAATGATGAATGTCCTTATTGTGAAACAGATAGAGAGTTATATCAAAATGAAGGAAAATTAGTATGTCCTAAATGTTTTTTTGTAGATTTTATTTTGATTGATTCAGATAAACCATCATACAGAGATGCTCCAAAAGAAATGACTAATTTCGCATATAAACGTAGAAATCATTTTATTGAAGTTCTTTCACAATATCAAGGTAGAGAAACTACCGAAATCCCTGAAGATGTTTATATTGAAATATTACAAGAATTAGATAAAAATAGAATAAAAGATCCATCAGATCTCACTAATTCTAAATTACGCACAATTCTCAAAAAAATCGATCAAAATAGATATTATGAACATATCCCTTTTATTATTTATCAATTAACTGGATTAAAACCACCTACGATTGATAGTAAAACTCGCAAACGATTAATAGACATGTTTAATGATATTCAAATTCCATTCGCTAAATATTGTCCATTGGATAGACGTAACTTCTTATCTTATTCATATATTCTCTATAAATTTTTTGAATTACTAGAACTAGATGAACATTTACCTTATCTAAATCTTCTCAAAAGTAGAGATAAATTACATCAACAAGATATTATTTGGGAAAAAATATGTGTTGATCTAGGATGGGAATATATACCATCAGTTTAATAAAAAATAATTAATAAAAAATAATTAATATACACAGTTCAAAATATAACTTTTAATGTGTTGTTGGTGTTGTTGTTGTTTGATGTAGAATTTTTTCATAAACTAGCCAACCTATAGCATTCACTAGTCCAGCTCTTGCGATACATGGTAAATATCCTTCCCATATTTTGCCGGCTTTAATAAGATGTATAATATTCTTATAATCTCCAGATTGTAATCTAGTTTTGATTGTATCTAGAGGATATGTAAATGTCCAACTAGCAATACCTGCGACTCCTCCAGATATAAAACTCCCGGTTTTATCTTTTAATTCATAATAAATTGGAAAATATAAACCATATCCAATTGATTCTCTCATAATTGTTGTACCAAGTGCCAATTTAGATAAATTTATAGTTTTCACACTTTCTATAAATCTCCTATGATGTGTTTGATTTTGAATTTTAAAATAATCTATAGGTGCTGTTAATAATCCAACCGCAAATCCTGATATTACTCCAGATTCAATGTTATTATATCCATTATTTTTTACTGTATTTTCTACACCAAAACTAATACAGTTCAAGAACCCAGATGATATAAGAGGATAAGATATTCCAGAATACAAAGATCTAATACTTATTCTCTTTAATTCATGTGATAATTGTCCATTTTGAGACCATACTTTTATAGTATCTAGCGGATGACCAACAATAGTTTGAGATATACCACTTAAACATCCCGCGAAATATGAATTATAGTTGATGGTTGTTTTATTTTCCATATTCTGGTTTTCTAATCACTTAATCACACTTATAATATTCAATTTTTTAATATGCTATTTTTGCACTTCTTAAATAAAGAATCTTAAGGAATATAAAAAAAATAAATATAAAGTTTCATAATAAAATTATTGATAATGTTACCGTCTTCAAAATATTCTTTTTCAATTCCAATAAAATGTGTTCGAAATGTAAATGTAAATACAATAGGTAATGTGCAAAACAGATCTTCATATTATTTATCCGGTTTAAGTGAAGAAACATCTGAACATGTTACTGATGATGATTTAGATAAATACAAACAAAAGCATAATGATTGTATAGAAAATTCTATATTAATAATAGATCAATGTCGTATTAATATTAATACTGATATCAGAATCGGTGTTGAGAATAACACTATAAAAAATTTGGAGGTTGAAAATCAAACATTATATTTGACTAAAGATGAGTTAATAAAATATGGTGAACCAAAATATCATTTGAGATTTTTTTTAATTGATGATGTGACATATCGTGTCAATATAACTTTACTAAAATTTATAGATCAAGAGATCATTTTAAATGATGATTTTATTGAATTATTAGAAACAAATACAAAAATATCAGATAATCACATGTATCTTCAGTATGGATATGGACATATTAGTGATGTTATTCAACTCGTTCTCGACGATAATTATTTTTCGATGTGTTTATCAAATCCCCAGAAAAAAATATCGGATGTGTTGTATAAATATTGTTTAAATCTGAATTTTAATTCGAATTATAAAGTCCAACTAAACTACAGTTCAAATATTGATGTTTCTTTAATTACGGGTGATTGTGATGGGTGTTCTTTTAAATATGATGGTTCACATAAAATTTTTCTCAAAGGATTAAATAATGGATCATTAGATAATCGAATGAGAAACTTAATATTTAACAAATGTATATCATCATATAAAATAAAATATTATAATAAAAATCTATATGGGACTTTTTCTTTCATTAATGATGCCAAAATATATTATGTATCTTTTACAAATCCACACATTTATGATCAATATTCATTACCATTCTCCGTTACATCTATATCTAGCGTCATTATGAGTTCTATGTATACACTAGAACATGTTATATTAAGGACTATTGATAAAATATTATTTACCAAAAAAGATGTTAAGGTTATACTTTTAACAGATGATCCTAATAAATGGTTACTAAAATATAGTCGATTGACTAATGAAATATTGAACGAAAATGAAAATGATATGTTTACTAATGAAGTTGGTAGTGAAGGTGATAATGATTCACCTCGTGATAAAAAATATGTAGAATTATCTGATAATTTACATCCTAAATTGTTCAATAATGGTAAAATTAGTAATGGCCTTTATTTGGCTAAATTGGATAGAGATATTGGAAGTGATAATAATAAACTTTTTTTTAATAATCTTGATAAATCTAAAAATCTTAGTAACGTAAATACATATTTAGTTCTAGATAATTTATCAAATTTTAATGAATGGTTTATTAAATATCCGATATTATATAAATTTGATAAATTATGTTTGGAAAATCCAGTTAATTCTATATCAGATAATGTTTTTTTAAATCTAGAAAAATCATATACAATATTAGAAAAATCAAGTGATTTTAGATATGATAATTATACCCGCAAATATAATTCAGGATTACTTGTCAATATCACAAATCATGATAAATTTAAATTTAAATCTGAATTAACACAGTTGGTTACCTTGAGCCAAGATGTCGTGAATAATATTAATAATATGTTTGGTAATGGTGTTTTAAATATCAATGGTATGAATAATAATAACTCAATAGATGATATTGATACTGATGAGACTTGTAATTTTTGTCGGGAATCATTTTATTTGAAAAAACTTGAATGTGGTCATTATGTGTGTCCGAATTGTTTAAACCATTCTAATAATATTTACAAAAAAGAAAGTAAAACATCACTTCTTGTTAGATTTGGATATATTGATAAAACTGTTAAATGTCCAACATGTTTTAAAAATGTATCAGATCAATATTTACTTAAGAGTCCATTCAGAGTGAAATATAAATTCACACCTCAAGAAATTGATTTGGTAGATTCATTTAAAAATATAAGATTTGATGCAAAAATGATTGTAAATTTTATTGCGTATTTATATGAATATAGATACATATTTGATAAAATTTTATGGGTTCGTGGCAGTATGAAAAATGCGTATGGTAATGATGGTTTAAATGATAAAATTGATAACATAATAAAAAAATTTGCTGAACTGGAAAAACCGATTCAGATTATTTTTGCATCTTATGATGATAATAATGAAGGTCTAGGTTCATCTGTGACTCTTTTCGATAAAAATTCTGATTTAAAAAATATTCAATTAATTATTTCGGAAACATCTATATTCAATATACATACTATCGATTCAAATATAACAGATTTCTTCACTAAAATAAAAACATTAGGATTTACAGCGATTAATGATCAGATTCAAATATTAGAGTATTAAAATATTAGAGTATTAAAATATTAGAGTATTAGATTTCCTCTTCGACGCTACTTTCTGTCAGAATACATACATCTTCATATTTATCAATAGCTTTCATAAAGGGTTGCAATGTGATATTGTATGTAAATTCTTTGGTTTTAGGGTTATATATTATTTTTCTAAGAGTTAAAGTTATCATTACTAAATAATTACTCTCTTTAGTTTGGTTATTAAAGGGTACATCATCAATATAATTTTGTAATAAACTTGCGTTATTTATTTTACGGTAATCGTTATTATGAGTTACAGCATAAGTTTTCTTTTTGTCTTCGGAAATTGTCATTTCATAAGATGTATTAGTTCTTTTACCAAATACTGTTGAAATATATACAGTACTTGAGCCTTTACCTTTGTAAATATTTAATTTTGTTTTGAATTTGCCTAAATGTGCGAAATCATTTGCAAGTTTATTTTCAATTGCTTTAATAGTATTGACAATTGGATGGTTTTCATTTACCCAAAATGATATATTACCGTCCAATGATGAACTAATGCATCTAGCGTCGACAACTGTAGAGAAGCTATAATTAAAAGGTTTGTTTTTATCATCTTTTTTATTTTCGTAAATTGCGTTTAACAGATAAAGTTCATTGGATACATTTTTTAATTTCATTCGGACCCCAACAAATTTAACTTTTTCTAAAATATTTGATTTTTTGTTATTATCTTTGTCTTTTTCGCAAAAGTCATATCCATAATATTTAGAACCATAAATTTCTAGAGGTTTGAAATTAGTATTTTCAATATCATTTGGCTTTAAATATTTAAACTTTGTAATATTTTCAAGATATTTTTTAATATCAGCATCTACATCTTGGTAGAAATTATCAGGTATATAGATAGCTTTAGTTAATATTTTGAAATTAGTAGAATCAGGTTTCAAATGTTTTTCTAGAACCATTTGAATATTATTGGTAATTTTAAATGCATCTAAAATTTTAAATTCATCTAAGATCTTTTTGGCATCATTATCAATTTCTACATTAATGGCTTTTCTAATGGAATGAGTATCCATTTTGAAACCTTTAACATATGCCTTCAAAATTCTGGATGGATTGATTCTAACATTGGAATTAATTTCAAAAGTGCCTGTTAAATAAGCATGAAAAGCTTCTAATGTAATTTCAATCTTGTTCCAATTTGTAATCATAGCTTGTGAATGTGTCAAATCAAATTTATCAATAACTTCCTGATGTTTTTCTTTAGAATTAATTAATTGTAGATTCATTTTGCTACCCACTAGGATAACATTAATAATACATGGGTTATACGTCAATTCAACTTTATAAGTCTTTAATAAATAATCAATGATTGTTTTAGATGTTTCCTTAAAATCTTTGTAAATGTAAATATCTATATCAGTATATTCTGATCTCAAACCGCAAATTATATTTGTCGGAAATCCACCAGCAATTACGAATTTAGATGAATCAAATGGGAAAGATTCATTTATAATATTATTTGAGTATTGTATCATTCTTGCTTGTAGTTTTTGTTTTGAGAATGTGATTTCTTCAGGTTCTTGGTATCCTAGAGTTTTCTGCATTGGGAAAGTTTCAAGAACAGCTGGTTCAAAAAGTATTTTTTCTAAACTTGTTACATCAAACAAATGATTTTTTGTTGGTTGTATTTTTTTGAATTCATCTAGAATTTCTTTCGTCATTTTATAAAACATTTCCTCTGTAATATTCTTATTAACTTTTTTAAATATAGAATCAATTAGATGATTCCCAAAAGTACAATTGTGACAAAGTGATGAATTAACCAATTTAGCATAATTATTCAATATTATCTTAAGTTCATCGTAAAATTCTGGAAATAACCATATAATTTGTAGAGCTTCAAATAAATACTCTTCATATGTATATGGATTAACAAATTCATCTGGAACACGATCAAAATAAATCTTTATTTCACGTAATACTGATTTTACATTTTTTTCGTTACCATATTTCATATTGAATTTTGCTAAATTTAATGATGAAATAAGTTCAACAGTATTATTAATAATGTTATCTATTGATGGGATATGACCTTCTTCTAGATGTTTTGTTAAATGACTTTTATAATTATAAACCCAATCAACAGAATTAACAATGTTATCAATGTTTATAGATGTTGATTGTGCATTAGATCCTTTATTTTTTCTGGGATCTAAAAAAGAGGGGTAATTTTTCTCTACGAAGGATTTTTTCAAACTAATATTTTTACCTTCAAAATTAATTACAATTTTGGTTGCCATTTATAAATTTCTTTAAGGATGAGAAACTTCAAATATGTTTTTACAATTAATTCAATTTTTTTTGATAGCTATGCAAACATAAAACTGTTCCAGTTGTATTCACATAGTACATTCAAAAGATTTCGGAATATTGTGTCAAATTTACAAATAAATTCTTGAAAAACTAGGATAATGATTACATTACACAAACTCCCGAAATCTTTTGACATTTTATGTGCGACCCTACTTAAAAACGCTAGAAAGGTTTCATGATTTAAAAAAACACTAGGAAATCACTCTGTAATAGTAACTAGAATAATACTTTTTGAAAACTTTCTAGGACACAAAAGTAAAAATTTTAAGATGTTCTAGATGTAAATGAATCTAGAATAATACTTTTTGAAAACTTTCTAGGACTCAAAAGTAAAAATTTTAGATTGGTCTAGTTACATTAACATCTAGAGTAATACTTTTTAAAAACTTTCCAGGATGCAAAAGTAAAAATATTAAAGTGTTCTAGTTGTAAATGAAGCTAGAATAATACTTTTTAAAAACTTTCCAGGATGCAAAAGTAAAAATATTAAAGTGTTCTATTTGTAAATGAATCTAGAATAATACTTTTTAAAAACTTTCTAGGATGCAAAAGTAAAAATATTAAAGTGTTCTAGTTGTAAATGAATCTAGAATAATACTTTTTAAAAACTTTCTAGGACTCAAAAGTAAAAATTTTAGATTGTTCTAGTTACATCAACATCTAGAATAATACTTTTTAAAAACTTTCTAGAACATAAAAGTAAAAATTTTAATGTGTTCTAGATGTAAATGAATCTAGAATAATACTTTTTAAAAACTTTCTAGGACACAAAAGTAAAAATTTTAAAGTGTTCCAGTTGTAATGAATCTGGAATAATACTTTTTAAAAACTTGCTGGGATACAAAAGTAAAAATTTTAGATTGTTCCAGTTGTGATTACATAACACATTCAAGAGCTTTCGGAAGTTTGTGTAATCATTACGCATATTAACTAAAATCATCTAGTTTTTCAAGATTTCTTCGTAAATTTGACACAAACTCCCGAAATCTTTTGACATTTTATGTGCGACCCTACTTAAAAACGCTAAAAAGATGTCATGATTTAAAAAACATTAGGAAATCACTCTGTGAAACCCTTGTGTAATTGAAAATTTTATTAATTCATGATCTTTCTAGTGTATAAAAGTAAAAATTTTAGAGTGTTCCAGTTGCAATAGTAACTATAAATGTATTTTATAAAAATTGAATCTTGGATTGTATTTATTGAAATTACTATAATACAAAGATGTTTTCACTAGTGAGTACAGATGATTTATATAAAATATTGATACGACATAATACATGTGAAATAAGTTGTCAAACTTTACCTGGTTCATCGCACTGTGGGACGTGTCCTGACAAACACATATTGACTTTTGATGAATTTGGATATGAGTGTCCAGTTTCGTTTGCCAGTTCAATACGCAATGGATTTAATAAGGATATTTTGAGTAAAGGTTATTGCTATCAAATAAAAGAATTACCTTATGGTAAAACAATAGAAACTTTAGATCAAAATCTATTAAAACAATATTATCGCTTAATTTGTTTCAACTGTGATTATGAATATTACATTACTTACTTAAGGACTAATTTTAAAGGAGAATTTGAAAAAATTATTTATATGAATATTGATCGAGAAAATGACAATATGTGTAAAGGAATTACTTCTAGATTACATTTATGTAAAAATAATGCTGTATATGGGTACAATTTTTGTTCAGCTCACAAAGATCAAAAGATAGATGGTATCACTTATAAAAAAAATATATAAGGCCACTCACAGATTATATTTTAACCAATTTTATGGAAAAAGATATTAATGACAATGAAGAAAATGACAAAGATATACCGTTAAATATTGCATATTCTAAAATGCTTTGTGATAGGAATGATATGGAAACCTTGTATTTGTACGATGTATCTGGAATTGAAAAACAAGATTATAAGCGTAAAGGTTATCAGTGGTTAGATTATGGTGATTATTCAAAGGTTTTTAATGAAATTTCAGTTAATGAACGTAGTAATGAAGATATAAAAGAAATAACTTCTGATTCTTTTGCTAGAATACCACCAAATTATAATTCAGTAGTGAATTTATACAAAAATCTATTTATTAGTGAAAGTAGTAATGAAGATATAAAAGAAATAACTCCTGATTCTTTTACTAGAACACCAAAAAAATATAATTCAGTAGTGAATTTATACAAAAAAATATTAAAATATTTTTTTTAATGCGTTTAATTTTTTTTTACTTATTCTGCTTTTTTAGTATTAACAACTTAAAACCAACTCAATCACATTTTTAACAAATGCAATTAAAAATGTCGCCTTACCTTGTACACTTGATAAAGTCTCCCCTATATGGTTCTGAAATCATTAAAGTTTTAATTAATCAGGAATCATCTGAAACTGTTCTTAAAGTTCATGAAGAACTTTATTCACATTTTCAAAGTCCTGAATTTAAATCTGAAGTTACTTTTGAAATTAAATCAATCAATATTTTGGATAACAATTTAATCAACCAATTTTTTCAAAATTTACCCAAGAGTGATAAATTGAGTGAGATCAAAAATTTTTACAAAATCAATGATCAAAATCAATTAGAGCTTTTAATTGAAAAAACTAATTCAGTCATTATGGATTTGGAAAATATTCAAAACCAATATATCACTTTTGAATCAGAATCAGATCTAGATCAAGATCCAGATATTAATGAAGAACCATATCATTCTGATGATGAATCTGTTTCTTCTTTTGATATGATTGATGACAGCAATAATTTTAATAAAAATAACAGAAGTATTACATCTGTTGCTGGTGGATTGATACGACTCGTCAGTAAAACATTAGCGGATGCAATTGGATCTGGATCATCTGATAAAGATGAAGAAAAACCAAATGAATTATGTGAGCAAATTACCCCTCTATTTAATACAATTAATTCTTTTACTGATTCGGATCCATTTCTAAATTCATTGATGGATCCCAGTTTAATTGAATTAATGAATAAAAATATTAAAAAATCTTCTTCTGTAAATTCCAGTATTTCATCAAGTCCTGTGAGTGATATTAATTTGGATAATATTGATATGAATAATATTGATGCTGTTAAAAATATTAATTCTACTGTTCCAAATGTTCTTACTCGTGCAGATGATTATTTGAAAGGGCAATCATTTGGTATTGAATCTAGCACAAGGTTAAGTACTGTTGAAGCGTATGCTAAAATGCAGTCTGAAAGAAGTTCAGGGTCAGTTGAAGGAGAATATAATCCTAATGTGAGCGGTACTTGTTCGCTGGAATATATGAGAAGTGGGTATAAATTCTTAAAATATTCTAATTATCCTGATGGAAATGAGGAACTTGATGGATATTTTGATACTATATGTAAGGAGGAATATAAACCATTAATATATTCTACTAATTCTGAAAAAGAATATCAAGTATGTCTAGTTAAGTTCAAGGTTGATAATCGTTACTTAGTATTAATGAATAATGACATTAGTGAATATATTGCCAAAAGTGAATTATTTCCTGAATTACAATTCGAGACTGTTTATTTGATACCTAATCGTGGAGAAGTTGTTGATTTATTTAAGATTCAGATGAAATTAATTAATAATAATTTTAATAGTTCTGAGCAATTAGAAACTATAATAAGTAAGATTAAAAGTTTTTTGGAAGTATCTGGTTTAAGTAATATTGTTCATATAGGGGTTGATCAAATTAAACAAGATAAAATAGATCGTCTCATAGTTAAATTTATTAATGAAAAATGTCTTAAAACTCCAGCAACTACAGGAGCAACAACAACATCACTTGCTATTAAAGATGCTTTCAATGATTATTTAAATTTAATAGACATGTCACTACACATTATGGTAACATTTACTCAACTAAAAACATGGCTATCTAAATATAATTATAAACAGAATGATAGTGGTGATTATTACTTACAACTCAGAGATGTTAAAAAGTTTAACTTGAACAATCAGACATTAAATATATCTTCTAATTTTATTGTTGATAACAATCATGTTGGGAAAAATGAAAATAAAACTGATAATATAAGTTCGATACTCAAACTGAATTCATTTTCCAAATTATTCAAAATGTAATTTTGTATTGCAAATTATAAAGTAAAAATATTTTAAGATTTAATTTTAAGATTTAATTTTAAGATTTAATTTCTGGAAAAGAATTTAAATTTTTTAGGTCCAACATCATTATTTGTATATGTTTCTGTATTATTTATAGGTTTTGGATCATTTATAGGTTTTGGGGTATTTTGAATTAATTTAGTTTCTTGTTTGGGTTGTAGAGGTGTATCATCCCATAAATTTACTTCTCCATCTAAATCAAAATTGGGATCAAATTGTTTATTATTATTTTCTTTTTCAACTAATATTGTTTCATTTTTATCATTTTTCTTCTTCTGGTTACCTAAATCAAACTCTACTTGTTTTACACCATCTACACTAGGCGCTTTTACAAATTCTCTCATCAATTCTGATTCTTTAACAGATTCTCTTACAAGTTCTCTAACCGGTTCAGGTTCTTTAACAAGTTCTCTAGCTGGTGCAGGTTCTCTCAAAGGTTCTTTAACAGGTTCTCTAGTGGGAACAGGTTCTCTTAAAGGTTCTCTTAAAGGTTCTCTAGTAGGTTCTTTAACAGGTTCTCTAGTGGGAACAAGTTCTCTTAAAGGTTCTCTTAAAGGTTCTCTAGTGGGTTGTCTAAAAGATACTTGTTCTCTAATTGGTTCTGGTTTTTTGAGAGGTTCATCTAGATGTTGTTTAAATGATACTGGTTTTAAATCTAGATCAAGTTCATCAAAACCATCTAAAGATTCATGCAAACTATCATTATCACTATCGTTATCAGTATTTTCTAGATCAGTATCAGCTTTATTTAAATTTAAATCAACTTCATTAAAGTCAAAAGATATGTTATCACCTTGCTTTGGTGTTTTAACTTCTTCTAGATCAATATCAAGATTTATTTGTGGTTTCATTTCTTCTTCATCATCAGTATCACTATTTTCACTTAATTGTGTCATTTCTTCAAGTGATATTTCAGGAACAGATTCAATAAAATCATCATTGGGATTTTTAAGTTGTGCATTGACTTTGTTAGTTAATGTTTTTGGAGATGTTTCCGCCACTTCTACATCATCATTATTTAATTTTAATTCTTGAGCTATTAAAGATTTAATTTCAGATTCAGAGTTTTCCTTATCAGCTGTATAACTAGCTATTTCACTTTTAATAATTTCGCGTAGATTATTTTGATATGTTTTACTCAATCCACCCGACATTGGTTCCTCAATATTATTCTTATCCAATTCCTCCTCATTATAAGCATCTTTTAAATAAGTTTTAAGAATACGTCTAAAAGGTAATAATTCTCTAATAGTATCATTAATACATGTATAAATAATATTCTCAGATTCTCTAATATTTTTTTTTAATTCATTGGCACTCATACTACTATTTTCATAAAACCATATAGGATCTTTCCAGAATTCTCTAGCACAATTAATATAACATTTATGAATAAAATGTTCTGGTTTAGGGATATTTAGTTTAGTCTGTGCTTTTTCACCTTGACGAACAAATTGGAGAATTTGTGTATGACTCATGAAAACAGCTGTAACTAGTTCTTTAATAAAATCACATTGACTATCATCTGAAATTCTTTTAAATTCATTATTAATCATATCCTGACTCCATAAACGAACTTGAGATAATAAATTTTGAAATTCACTCAGAACCTCATTATCTCTTTTCTCTTTTTTAGATATTCTATCCGCTTCCTGATATAAAGATTTTAATCCTTTATACATTGGTGTTTTTAAAACACTAGCCAAGTGATGACTATACTCTTGTTTTGCATCAGTTAAAATAGCAATTTTAGCATCTTCCATTCTAAGATTTATAGAATTATTAGATATTTATATCTCATTACAAAACGCAAAGAAATATAAAATTTATTATTAGTGTAATTGTATGACTATGTATATATTTAATGAAAATTTTACATCATTATGGTATTGTGGTGGTGTTATTCTATTTAATTCAGATAGAACTAAAGTTTTAATCGTAGAAACGCATTCATCTAGTGTTGGATTTACTAAAGGCAAAAGGGAACCTGGTGAAACTCTATTAGATACCGCACATCGTGAAGTTAAAGAGGAATCTGGATATGACCCAGATGATTATTTACATGATATGACAGTTATAGGTGAGAAAAAATCCGCTAAAATTCATTCAATATATTTTTTTATTGGTACACTTAAAACTAAAGAACTAGAAAACAAACCATTGGTATTTGATAAAAATGAACTCAAAAGAGTTTGTTGGATTACTATTGATCAAGCACTTCAAAAATTATCACCTAGAAAACTTGACATCCTCAATGCTGCTCTAAATTATTTCTCCAATAATATTAACAATAATACTTAACTCAAAATGCTAAAAAAATCTCTAAAGAAAAATCTTAAGAAAAGTCTTAAGAAAACACTAAAAAGAACTAAGAAACAATTGGGTGGTGATAAAGATGTTAAAAAATGGATTATGAATGGTAAAGAGATCCGATGTCCTCATTGTTTGCAAAATTTATTTTATATGAGAAAAGCTTTATTAAATACACCAGGGATGACATTCTTTGATCTAGATGCATTTAATAAAAATGCATATATACTTAAATGTCAAACGTGTTCAATGATATTATGGTTTAATAAAAAACCAACAGTGAATCCAACAGTTGAAACTATGTAAATATTTTTTATTTTTTGGGGTCAAATATAAAGTTATAAAATTGATTAACTTTAGTGAGATTTATAATAATAGCTGTAATGGGTGATGATGATTACACACGTGACACACGTCGGAAAGATCGTGGTCAAAAAAAGTATGAACATTTTAAGAATGGAAAACATACTCCTAGAACATTGAAAGATCGTATTAGAGATTCTTCACATCAAAATTCAAAAAATGAGTCTGAAGATTTCAATGAAGTATTTGAAACAAAAGGTGAAAGATCAGAATGGGCATCAGAAACACTTCAAATCATTTCAGAATATTTCTCAAAAGATCCTTTTGTTATAGAAACAAAATATTATCCACAAGAAACACCATTAGCAAATAAGACCTTCCCAGATCAAGATGGTGAAGTACACTTTCTTAAGACTAAAACTGTTGATTTACTATGGGATCTAGATGAAGAAACATTGAAAAACATTGCTGTATTAAACTTTGCTTCCGCCAAAAATCCAGGTGGTGGATTTCTCAAAGGCTCCCCAGGACAAGAAGAATCACTCGCAATGTGTTCCGGATTATATCCCAGTTTACACGATGGACCCGGCAAAGAAATGTACACCAAAAATGAAGCAGATAATAATAATTGTATTTATAGATCTGATGCTATTTATTCCCCAAATGTTCCATTATTCAGACATGGTGATGGTTCATTAGTATCTGATATTAGACATGATCACAGACGAATTAATGTAATTAGTATGCCAGCGGTTAATTATGGAGCATATTCAGAGAAAAAGGATTTTTCTGAACAAGAATATGATAGAGTAATGGCTGAGAGAGTTACTAAGCTTTTTCATATTGCTCTTGAAAATGGATGTACTGGAATTATTCTAGGACCTTGGGGATGTGGTGTCTTTAGGGGTAATCTAGGAAAAATGATGAGAAGGTTTGCAACTGAACCTTTATTAAACAAGTTCAAGGAGATTTACTTTATTTCAACATCTGAATCTGAAGTTAAAACTATGGAGTTCGAATGGGATCAAATCTTTTGAAAAAATAGGTCAAATATAGGTTAAATAATAATATATAAAAATTGAATTAATCAACTTTTTTATTATAATTACTATACTATGTCGGCATGTTCATACATAAAATCAATTAAAGGAGGGATTATCATTGTTAACTTTGAAAAAATTACAGATCAATTGCCAAACACAATGCGATTTGTGAGTTCTGTTTGCACATCCACAATGACCACAACAATATATTATTACTACAATAATAATAATGTTTCCGTATATCGTCACAAAACTTCAATTTGCACAAGTAATACTAATATATCTTATAACGACATTGTAAATGAATTATGTAACAATTTAAATTTGGATGGTGAATATTATATTTTAGAGCTCAATAATGGTGGACAGAATATGTTACAAATTTCTAGATTTGATCCCAATACACCAGTTTCAAATTCAGTTCTATTGTTGACATTACAAGAAAATCATGATCTAGATGCATATGATCAGACCATGATTAGATACATAGAAGTTGGAATTGTATCTGGACACATTAATAACACTACAGCCTTATCACATATTTATGCCAAACAACTCAATGATAATGCTGATATTAATGCGGTGGGATGGGATGATCATATTATGGCGGCAGAGAAAGATATTCTTGTTAAACAACTGTATGATTCATGGCATTCTCGCAATAATATCGCTCAAATGCATATTTACAATTTAACAGAACAACTAAAGCAACTCAATGATTATCATATTCTATTAACAGGATCAGGATCTACTGGTAATTCAGATGCTGAAACAGAAAATATTCAAACTCAAGAAAACTCACCAGATGTAATTCTTGTTGATTAAGATTATTAAGAGATTATTAAGGGAAACTAAACTATTAAGATTACTATTTTTTTATTATATAAAATTATAAAATGTGAATGAATTATTTAATATATTGGATTAAAATGTTCTAAATATTTCACCAGAAACATTAGAATTTATTACTAAAAGAGAAGAACTGAGAAAATTAAAACAATTTGATGAGACGGATGGAATTGCAAAAGAAATATATTTTTGAAGATGAACAAACTGGATATTTAATCATCAACAAGATATAATTATTTTAATTTGGGAATCCAACCATCTTGGCACCAATACCTAAACCAGCACCTGAACGTGCCCAATCAGCCATTAAATTAACACCTTGTTCATTACGGCGACCAAATAAATCAATCAAAGCGAAGGTGGAAGCGGCAACACACGCGATCATAATTACTTCTTCCAAATCTAATTTCTTTTTGGGTAAAGCAAAAGCGGCAATAGCAACTACTAAACCTTCTACAATGTATGTTATAGCCTTACGGCAAAGTTCTTTAGCGTCAACAACAACTTCAGTCATAATTGAAGATACTTATAATATAGATAAAGAAAAAATATTTCAAAAAATAAAAAATTGATTTGAATTAATTTATTTTAGATATTTAAAATTTTGAATGACATTCCAAATAAAGGAAAACAAAAATAATTATAGAAAATCATTTAAATGGATTATAATAGATTTTGATCACATATTAACTAGACATTATAATGGGCTCAAACATCATTTTCAAAATATTAAACCTGAAAAATATCATCAAGGGTATCAATGGGATACTGATCAAGTTTTTCTAAATGAGTTACGGATTCATATTCAGAAAAAAATTAAGAGTATTATTTCAACAAATCGGATCAACCCCAAACGTGTTATTCTAATTAATGATAACATTCAAAATGATACTGCTGAATGCATGTGGAGATCTAGTTTATGGTCTGAATGGACTCTTAAAACTAAAAATGATTATTATTCGTCTAGATTGGGTTCAGTACGTTCTCAAATATTTAGTCTAGGTCTGAATTATTTTCTCAAGATTGAAGAATATACTCATTTTGATTATCCGAACTTTGAAGGTGATGATATCATTTCCATTGTTACTAATTCGATTTTAGTCAAATATCCAAATGATTCAGTATTTATTGTTACAAATGATTCTGATTTTTATCAACTAATTTCTCCTAGAACTACTATTCTCAATTTGGACGGAATATCGGAACCAGAAAGACATTATCCAACTGGTTTAGAAAATTTATGGTTTAATATTATAGATGGTAAAATGTCTAATAAAGTACCTGGTATTAAATTTAAAAAAGATCTCTTAAAAAGTTTCCTCGGATCTCATTATGATTTAGATGTTACTAGGGAAGATAATGATGAACATTACCGCAAAGCTTCAAGATCAGAACAACATTATCTTATTTGTAATCTAGAAAAAACAATAAAGTGGATTACTGATACACCTGGGTTAATCCAAAATAATCAACACATCATTAACCAAAAAATTATTGATTTTAAAGAAATTCCAACAGGGTATGCCACCAATATTAGTGAATCTTTTTGGATTAAATATTATTATGTTAATAGTTCTAGTTCATATATATTAAATAAAGATAAATATGATAAAACATTCAAAAATGTTTTAAAAACAAGTTCAAATCCTTTTGCCGTTTTAACTGTTGAATAGAATACACAAATTCTATCATACCCATTTATCACCCTATTAAATTAAAATAATTATTTTTTTTAATTAAAATTTTAGAATGATCTAGTTCTAATTACATATCACATTCAAGAGCTTTCGGAATATTTCGTAAAATTCACGAAATGACACTTCAAAAACTAGAATAATTAAATTAACATTCGTGATGATTACGAAATATTCCGAAATCTTTTGACAGTTTATGTCCTGTTCTAAGGGGGGTCATGTGTCTTTGGGGTATCATGATTAAAAAAAACATTAGTAATTTGATTAGCAAATGCTTTGAGTAAATATAAATTGTCAATGGCAATGATAGAAAAGTAAAATTTTTAAGATGTTCTAGATGTAATGAATCTGGAACAATACTTTTTAAAAACTTTCTAGGACATAAAAGTAAAAATTTTAAAATGTTCCAGATGTAATGGATCTAGAATAATATGTTTCAAAAACTTTCTAGGACACAAAAGTAAAAATTTTAAGATGTTCTAGATGTAATGAATCTAGAATAATATGTTTTAAAAACTTTCTAGGACATAAAAGTAAAAATTTTAAAATGTTCTAGATGTAATGGATCTAGAATAATATGTTTCAAAAACTTTCTAGGACATAAAAGTAAAAATTTTAAGATATTCTAGATGTGATTGAATCTAGAATAATATTTTTTTAAAAGTTTCTAGTGTATAAAAGTAAAAATTTTGAGATGTTCTAGATGTAATGAATCTAGAATAATACTTTTTAAAAACTTTCTAGGACACAAAAGTAAAAATTTTAAGATGTTCTAGTTGTGATTGAATCTAGAATAATATTTTTTAAAAACTTTCTAGGACACAAAAGTAAAAATTTTAGAATGTTCTAGTTGCAATGAATCTAGAATAATATTTTTTAAAAACTTTCCAGGACACAAAAGTAAAAATTTTAGAATGTTCTAGATGCGATTGAATCTAGAATAATATGTTTCAAAAACTTTCTAGGACACAAAAGTAAAAATTTTAAGATGTTCTAGATGTAATGAATCTAGAATAATACTTTTTAAAAACTTTCTAGGACACAAAAGTAAAAATTTTAAGATGTTCTAGATGTGATTGAATCTAGAATAATATTTTTTAAAAACTTTCCAGGACACAAAAGTAAAAATTTTAAGATGTTCTAGATTTAATGAATCTAGAATAATATTTTTTAAAAACTTTCCAGGACACAAAAGTAAAAATTTTAGATTGTTCTAGATGTAATGAATCTAGAATAATATGTTTCAAAAACTTTCTAGGACACAAAAGTAAAAATTTTAAGATGTTCTAGATGTAATGAATCTAGAATAATATGTTTCAAAAACTTTCTAGGACACAAAAGTAAAAATTTTAAGATGTTCTAGATGTGAATGAATCTAGAATAATACTTTTTAAAAACTTTCTAGGACACAAAAGTAAAAATTTTAGATTGTTCTAGATGTAATGAATCTAGAATAATACTTTTTTAAAACTTTCTAGGACACAAAAGTAAAAATTTTAAGATGTTCTAGATGCGATTGAATCTAGAATAATATGTTTCAAAAACTTTCTAGGACACAAAAGTAAAAATTTTAAGATGTTCTAGATGTAATGAATCTAGAATAATACTTTTTTAAAACTTTCTAGGACACAAAAGTAAAAATTTTAAGATGTTCTAGATGTAATGAATCTAGAATAATATTTTTTAAAAACTTTCTAGGACACAAAAGTAAAAATTTTAGATTGTTCTAGTTGCAATGAATCTAGAATAATACTTTTTTAAAACTTTCTAGGACACAAAAGTAAAAATTTTAGATTGTTCTAGATGTAATAAATCTAGAATAATACTTTTTTAAAACTTTCTAGGACACAAAAGTAAAAATTTTAGATTGTTCTAGATGTAATGAATCTAGAATAATACTTTTTTAAAACTTTCTAGGACACAAAAGTAAAAATTTTAAGATGTTCTAGATGTAATGAATCTAGAATAATATTTTTTAAAAACTTTCTAGGACACAAAAGTAAAAATTTTAAGATGTTCTAGTTGTGATTGAATCTAGAATAATATGTTTCAAAAACTTTCTAGGACACAAAAGTAAAAATTTTAAGATGTTCTAGATGTAATGAATCTAGAATAATACTTTTTTAAAACTTTCTAGGACACAAAAGTAAAAATTTTAAGATGTTCTAGATGTAATGAATCTAGAATAATACTTTTTTAAAACTTTCTAGGACACAAAAGTAAAAATTTTAAGATGTTCTAGATGTAATGAATCTAGAATAATATTTTTTAAAAACTTTCTAGGACACAAAAGTAAAAATTTTAGATTGTTCTAGATGTAATGAATCTAGAATAATACTTTTTAAAAACTTTCTAGGACACAAAAGTAAAAATTTTAAGATGTTCCAGTTGTAATTGAATCTAGAATAATACTTTTTTAAAACTTTCTAGGACACAAAAGTAAAAATTTTAAGATGTTCTAGATGTAATGAATCTAGAATAATATTTTTTAAAAACTTTCCAGGACACAAAAGTAAAAATTTTAAGATGTTCTAGTTGCAATGAATCTAGAATAATATTTTTTAAAAACTTTCCAGGACACAAAAGTAAAAATTTTAAGATGTTCCAGTTGTAATTGAATCTAGAATAATACTTTTTAAAAACTTTCCAGTGTATAAAAGTAAAAAAAAAATAAAGTAACGTGTAATAAATATTCTTTAATTTTAATCTAAGGTGATACTAATCTAGAATCAAGACAATTAGATCCAAAATTTAAGGGGGAAATTAAAGAAATATATCTTGTTTCATGATTTTTAATTGGAAATACCATATATTTTTCTAAAATTTTTGTTCTCGAAGATTCATCTTGAATGTCAATGATGCCTTTCCCTAATTGCAATAGACCTTCACCAATCGAGTTAGCTAGATGACGACGATCAATAGACCATAAAAGATCTTTATCAGGATCTTCGCAACCTTGATCAATATTTGTTTGTGTTAAAGTTTTATTTTGTCCTAGAAATATGGTATCACTATTAGTCGTGTTAGGTGCATGATTTCTTTGTATAATTAATCCATCATCATCTGATTTGGATAAAATATTTCTTCTTTTTTTAATAACAGTTATATAACATGGTGCTATAAGATAAGTAGTTTTAAGTATATTAATAGCATCCCTATGAGATAATTGGTTATCAAATATATCTCTGACTAGATAACCAATAGGATATCTCATGCTTAGACAAGCTTTCAAATTATCCCACATGGTATTTTCATAAGAACGACGATAATTAATTGAGAGACCATACCAGTCATTTTTAACAGCAGTTAAAATACCAACATAACCAACCCAAGTTGTTGCTTGATATATAATAACACCATTTTTAACTACATTTAGATTAATTGTTAATGGATTTAGGGATTCTAAGTCCCAATCCATTGTTCTGATCATTATTGGTCCATTGTCGGTGTTAATGATGGAACTTGTACAACAAGTTGAAAGTTCATACATCAATTGCATCAAAATAATTTTATTAACTGATACATTTAAAATATCAGCAATTGACTGTAATTCTTCAATATATTTAATTTTTCCAAACCATTTGTAAGTTGCAATTAATAGTAGAACAGTTTGTTTGGATACATTACCTAGGATACCAAGTTCTAAGTTATCAAGTTCGTTAAAAATATGATGAAGATTTGATTTATTTTTTTTGATAATGTGTACCCATCTATCTTTGGGAGGCAAATCTAGATCTAAGATTTCAGTTTGAATTTCTAATAATTTATTTGTCATGGATTATTTTACCTGAATTATAATACAATTCAATTTTATATAATTTCCCTTGCTCGGTACATATAAAAAAAAATTGAATTTATATTTTATAATAATATTGAAGTAATAATAATAAATGCTACACAACCTTACTCAAAAAGACATTGTTACATGTATTAGGCGATCTTGTGCAAAAGACGATGTTTCCAATTTAGCTATATTAGCTCTTACATACTTAGGTGATGGAAATCATATGTATTTTGATGAATTGTCTGGACCCATTGATGAACTTCCTGATCCAGAACAACGAATTATTTTCTTCTCATGTGGTCCAAATCCAGATGCACCTGATGAGCCAGATGCACCTGAGGAAGCCAAAGATAAGAGTTAAAAATTCTTAACAAAAATTTATTAACTAATAATATATTCTAATATTCAATATTTATTTTTTTATACATTTTTTGTACTAGGATTTAGACCAAATAATTATATTGAAAAATTGATCTTTTCAATGATTATTAAGTTAATATAAATATGCTTTTCAATCTTCCGAATAGCCCCATAAAGCAATTGACAACTAATCTAAATCCTAGTACGGATACAACTATTGATACTACTATGGATACTACTATGGATAAAGTTGCACATCAAAAGATTAATCCTTATACTGTGTATGATCATTCTTTATTGGATTCTGTAGTTAAATTTGCTACAAAACACACTATTACCAATTGCCTTTACTTAGCTTTAATTAATTGTCGTAATATTTATTGGGATGATTTATCTAGCTATGCAACTGATGAGTGTCACGAAAAACGTACAGTTTTCTTTTCCTTCGACAAATATCTTTTTATGAAAACATTCAAGCCAATGGATAGGTCTGACGACTAACCTAAATGTAAGTAAAAAACAAATTATTAAATTACATTATTTTTTATACTTTTAGATAAAGGAATCATTATATAAAATAAAATTGAATTAATTATTTAATGATTAATAAATGTATTCAATATGCTTTTCAATCTTTCGAATGGCTTGCTACCTAGCTTGAACAGAGTGTTTGATGATGATCCGAAGAAGAAATTTATGCATCGGTTTTACAGAGGTCAGCTAAAGCTTTCTGATTTAGCGACTATTCGTTATAAAACTATACGAACTAAAAAGGTGAAGGATGTTGCACTAATGCAAATCAACTTGCTAATGTCGTTAATTATTGGAAAAACCAAAATACATAACAAAAATTATGATTACCCCAAGAGCCAAAGTAGAAGTTGGTCAATAGTTGCAAAGGGAGACACATATGATATTCCACAATTTAGTATAGTTTGTGCAAAGTTTACTGATATAATAACAATCACGCTTCAAAATGATGATGCATCTATCTTCATATACATCATTAATAAATTAGATGAAATTAGTGAATTGGATGATAATCCCAAAAAATTGCATTTTATGAAAATTATTGCGGATATTAATAAGGATAATCTAAGGAATAAGCATTCATCTTACAATGACCCCGAAGGATTATTATTAATAATGTATTTAAATCCAAAAATAATTGACACTTATTTTGATTATTTAAAATCAAATCCTAAAGTCAATCCATTTAGGATTCACTCAGTTGTTGCAACATATTTTATATCATATATTACTGATGATATGATAAATCCTATTACTAAACTTCTACAAATGAAACATTACAATATATTGTATATTATGAGGAATATATATATTAAAATGAATAAGGGATCCGATTTTAAAAAAATCCTAATCCATTCTATAATTCGTTTGCTGTTTGGTGAAGAGGTTGGATCATCTATTTTTAGTGTATCTGTGTTAAAGGAACATGCATGTTATGCAACCGCATGCGTGATCGGCAAGCATTTCAATAATTTATTGTCAAACGATGCTGAAATGTCATATTCTGATTTTGTAGATGCATTTGAGTCACATTTTGGTCAATATGATGTTGAAACATTTAACTTGATTAAAAATGCGATGAGCAATCAATTATTATATATGGGATCTTTGAGTTTTCCAGAAAAACAAAAAAACCATGAACTTTTAATTAAATTAAATGTTCTAGTAAATAATTTACAATGCAAAGTAAATGATAACATTAGTGAGCAAGAAAAGTTAAAAATTCGTGTTGACCAATATGGAAAATGTAAGTTATATTTTAAGTATAATGTTGCTACAACATTGGATACTTTTAATCAAAGACTTACAAAACTTATTAACCAATATGATAAATATTTGAATGATTTCTAAATATTTACTTAAACACTTAATTAAACACTTAATTAAACACTTAATTAAACACTTAATTTAAAATTTTTTATTGAATTTTAACTTTTTTGGGAGAAATATACAATGTGAAAATTGAATAAAGAAATTTATATTGATTAAGGATTAATATATATTGATAATACATTTAATGTGTTCGAATGGAACAACAGAAGCAGCAGAAGCTATGCAAACTCAACCAGATGTTGATGTTGAGGATACAGTACCACCAGATAATCGTGGTGTATCTCATTTAACTACTACGGATCTTTTTAGGCATTGTGACAGAGAAAAAACAGAACAATTTGTTATCGGTCTAATAGATATGATTAAGACTGGAAAGATTAAGTTGGATGATGACAAAAAGTCATGGACAAAGGGTGTTCATATTCTTACAAGGCTTCACCACATAACTCCTGGAATAAGTCAATTAAATTATGCATATAAGTCATTAGTTGGACGAGGTTTAATTGAAAAAAATGAAGACTTTGAGACTTTATCAGTAGCTAAGCAAATTAGATCAGTTCAAGGGGTTAATGTTGTAACAGTACTAACATCTCCATACCCACTTGGTCAAATGTTTAGTTGTCATTTTAATTGCTCCTTTTGCCCCACTTATCCAAATATGCCAAAGAGTTACATTCCAGATGAACCAGCCGTTCTTAGAGGTAATAGAAATGATTGGGATCCTGTCAAACAAGTAGATGATCGTTTGTGTGCATTGTGTTTGAATGGATGTGAAGTCTGCAAAGTAGAGTTGCTAGTTTTGGGAGGTACTTGGGATTCTTATCCGATAAAATATCAAGAGGAATTCTGTCGTGATCTTTATTATGCCCTGAACACGTTCATGGATGATCAAAAACGTGATCGGTTGTCTCTTGAGGAGGAAATGCTTATCAACCAGACAGCACGTATTCGTATGATTGGTTTGACACTTGAGACGCGTCCAGATCAAATTAACTCTGAAAACATTATTAGGTATCGCAAGTATGGATGCACCCGAATTCAATTGGGTGTGCAACATTTGGATGATGAAATTCTCCGGAAGAATAATCGCGAGTGTTACCAAGATGATACCCGAAGAGCAATCTGGAATTTATTGAATAGTGGTTATAAGATCGATGGACACTTGATGCCTGATTTGCCTGGTTCTTCACCTGAAAAGGATAAGGAAATGTTTAATGAAATTTTATATAACCCGGATTTTAGGTTTGATCAATTGAAAATTTACCCATGTGAGACTACACCACATACTCTAATCCAGAAGTGGATGGAAAGTGGACAGTATGAACATTACAATGAGGAAGATCTCATGAATATTATTATGGATTTTATGGCTAATTTGCCAGAACATATTAGGGTCAATCGGGTTGTTCGTGATATTCCTACACATCAAATTATTGACGGTATTGCTAAACCTAATTTGCTCCAAATTTTGAATCAAAAGATGGCTAAAATGGGACTAAAGTGCAAGTGTATTCGTTGTCGCGAGGTAGGTACTCAAAAGGACGCACTTGCAATGGCAAAGGACGCTGAACTAGTTGTACGACAGTATAACGCATCAGGAGGTACTGAGTATTTCATTAGTTTCGAGTCACCAGACAGAGCATATATTTACGGATTTTGCCGGCTTCGTCTTTCACCAGACGCAGGATACTGTAAGGACATTCCATGCCCACGCGATCGCAAGAAGAGCGATGTGGAAAAATTGGTTGTAACTACAGATTCCCTTAGAAATACGGCTATGATCCGTGAATTACATGTGTATGGAAAGGTTACGCCAGTTGGAGCCGAAAAGAAGACAGGAGTTCAACATTACGGATTCGGAAAAAGAATGATGGCTGAAGCTGAAAGAATCGCGGTTGAAGCTGGATACACTAGGATCTCTGTTATTTCTGGTATTGGAGTTCGCGAATTTTATCAGAAGCTCGGGTATGTTGAACGAGACTCATATATGATGAAAAATATTGGATCCGGATCTACTATTACAAATATTATTAGTAAGAGTTATAACACATTACTAAATGCCTTGCGAAAGATGTAAACTTTACATTTACATTTAATAATTTAGATTAATAACTAAAAAAATTAAATTAATTTATTTTTTATTATGATATCTAGATTATTTAGATTGTATTACAATCTGATAAACTTGATAATGTCCTGTGTTGAATTTTTTTTATTAATTCTAATGGCACACCATAATAAAATCCCAATTTTTTCTGTTGGTTTTGGATTATTTTTAAGATAATAATTAATATTAAAATTATATCCACTAATTGCTAAATAAGATAACCCAGTATATCCATAATTGTTTTTGATATTTAGATCAGCTCCCGAATCAACAAATATTTTAGCAGTTTCCAGGAAAGATCCTCTCGGCACAAGCATAGAATCCAAGTATGTTGCATTATACATTACAGCATACCAATTATTTAAAGCCCACATTAAGGCAGTCATACCTGTATTGTCTTGAGCGTTTAGATTAGCTCCGGAATTAACTAATAATTTAACAACTTCTGTAAAACGATTACCAATATCAGTATCAATATAAATTGTTTTTGTATATTTAGAAGCGATCATTAAAGCTGTCATACCTGAATTATTTTTAATTTCTAGATTAGCTCCTGAATCAATCAATAATTTAACAATTTCTATATCTGAATCAATTAATTCAGATGCAATCATTAAAGCTGTCATACCAAAAATATTTTGAATATTAAGATCTACACCTGTTTTAATTAAATTTTTAATAACTCTCAAATATTTATTATCACTGGAATATTTTACAAGTATCATTAATATAGTATCTTTATCTCCATGCGTATCTTGTTGATTATTAGTTGAATTAAAATTAATCTGGTCAGATATAAAATCATCTATTGTTTCATATGTTACATCTCCAAAAGTTATATACTCATCATTATTCATTTATAGTAATAATTTTATTGGTGAAAGATTTAGATCAATTTTTATTTACACTCTGATAAACTTGATAATGTCATGTGTTGTAGTTTTTTTATTAACTCTTATGGCACACCACAATAAAATATTAGTATTTTTTTCAAATTCAGAAATATTTTTAAGATAATTTTTAATATGATTAGAACTCTTAAATAAATATATATAATCTAGACAGGTAAGACCATGCCTATTTTGAATATTAATATTTGCCCCAGAATCAATTAATAATTTAACAGTTTCTAATGAACTAGTTGAGTACGAAGATTTTGAAGCCATCATTAAAGCTGACCATCCATACTCATTTTGAATATTAATATTTGCCCCAGAATCAATTAATAATTTAACAGTTTCTAATGAACTGGTTGAGTACGAATATCTTGAAGCCATCATTAAAGCCGTCCATCTATTGTTATTTTGAATATTAATATTTGCCCCAGAATCAATTAATAATTTAACAGTTTCTAATGAACTAGTTGAGTACGAAGATCTTGAAGCTAACATTAAAGCTGTCAATCCATACTCATTTTGAATATTAATATTTGCCCCAGAATCAATTAATAATTTAACAGTTTCTAATGAACTTTCAGAATTTGAATATCTTGAAGCCATATGTAAAGCCGTCCATCCATTCTCATTTTGAATATCAATATTTGCACCTGAATCAATTAATAATTTAACAGTTTTCAATGAACTTTTAGAATTTGAATATCTTGAAGCGAATGTTAAAGCCGTCCATCCATGCTCATTTTGAATATCAATATTTGCCCCAGAATCAATTAATAATTTAACGGTTTCAAATGAACTTTCAGAATTTAAATGTCTTGAAGCCATCATTAAAGCTGTCCATCCATTATTATTTTGAATATTAATATTTGCCCCTGAATCAATTAATAATTTAACGGTTTCAAATAAACTTTCAGAATTTGAATATCTTGAAGCCAACATTAAAGCCGTCCATCCATTGTTAGTTTGAATATTAATATTTGCTCCCGATTTTATTAATTTTTTAATTATTTCTAAAGAATTACATGAATTTGAATATCTTGAAGCTAACATTAGGATCGTAAAACCTTTATTATTTTGTAAATTTAAACTTGTATTTGTGACATTAGGATTGTCGCATTGGTTAATCTCGTTTTCTACATATGTTATAAAATCCGTGAATGTGTTTATAGGTAACTTAGGCATATTGAGTATTAATATTAATATAATGAATCAATTTTTAACATATGGAAAACTTTCTGAAACTTTATTTTTTGTAAGCTTTGAATAGTAATTTAATAGTTTTTTGAGAACTAGTTGATTTTGAATATTTTGAAGCTATCATTAAAGCATTTAAGCCTTCATTATTCAAAACTTTTAAGTTGGCTCCAGATTTAATCAATAATTTAACTGTTTTGGTAGAACTAGTTGAGTTTGAATTACCAGATGCCAACATTAAAGCTGTACAACCTTCATTATTTTGTATATTAATATCTGCTCCCGAATCTATTAATAGTTTAACAGTATCAATAGAACTATATGTATGTGATGCTCCAGATGCCATCATTAAAGCTGTCCATCCGTCATTTTGTTGTGTATTTATATTTGCACCAGAATTGATTAATAATTTAACAGTTTCAATTGAACTATATAAATTTGAATTATTAGCGGCTAACATTAATGATGTCCATCCATTATTATCTTGTATATTAACATTTGATCCAGAATCTATTAATAATTTAACAGTTTCTAGTGAACTAGATGTTCCAGAATCTAGTGAAGCAATTATTAAAGCTGTATCTCCATATTTATTCTGAATGTTAACATCTGCTCCTGAATCTATCAATAATTTTACAATTTTAATGGAACTAGAAGTTGCGGTGTCACCAGAAGCAAACATTAAAGCTGTACAACCTTCATTATCTTGTGCATTAATATGTGCACCAGAATCAATTAATAATTTTACAATTTCAACTGAATTTTGATATTTTGAAGCCACCATGAGAGGTGTAGTCCCTTTATCATTTTTCAAATTTACATCAACACCCACATCAATTAATCTTTTAATTATCTTAAATAAATTACCATTATCGTTACTATTATTATTATCAAGCGACATAGGCATCATTAGAGTAATTAAAATGGCACTTCCATATAAATCGTTATCTTTGACATTTAGATTATTACCTAGATTAATCTCATTTTCTACATATGCTATGAAATCATTTAATGTTTTATATGTTTTATCTAGAAAAGTTATTGGTGGCATTCTTGATTTTACTGTTATTACTACTATTTTTACTACTATTCTTGATATTTTTTAATCAATTTTTATTTTTAAACAACTTTAATAAATTTTATAATATCATTTCTAGAAGTTTTTTTATTAATTCTAATAGCACACCAGAATAAAGTTGCATTAGTATTTATTTTAGTATTCATTTTATATTTTACGATATTCAAATTCTTTCCATATTTTACTAAATAATCCAAACATGTATATCCGGAATTATTTTTAATATTAATATCAGCACCTGAATCTATTAGCAATTTAACCGCTTCTAATGATGAAGATGAACTTGCGTTACGTCCGAAACGTAAACCTTTTGAAGCAATCAACAGAGGTGTATCATGTTCATCATTAATTTTGCTATTCACATCAGCTCCAAAATCAATTAATAATTTTAAGGTTTTTAGAAAACTAGAACCATTTTCTTTTGGACATGTTTTTTTTATAGCATAAGTTAATGCGGTTAATCCAGATTTGTTTTTAGCTTCAATATTAGCTCCAGAATCAATTAATAATTTGACTGTTTCTAACGAACCATACTCATTTGAAGAAATTGTTGCCACTATCAAAGGCGTAGAACCAAAAACATTCTTAGCTTCAATATCAGCTCCAGAATCAATTAATAATTTAACTGTTTCCAATGAACTAGACTTATCTGAATTAATTATTGCCAACATTAAAGGTGTATACCAATCTATGTTTTTAGCTTCAATATTAGCTCCTGAATCAATTAATAGTTTAACTGTTTCCAATGAACTAGACTTATTTGAATAGGTTGCCGCGGTCATTAAAGCGGTATAACCCCTATTATCCTTTATATCTAAATTTGCACCGGATTCAACCAATAATTTAACTGTTTCGGTAGAACTACTTGAACTGGATCTACATGAAGCCCACATTAAAGCTGTTAAACAACTCACATCTTGTATATTTAAATTAGCTCCCGCATCAATTAATAATTTTACAGTTTCAATAGAACTATCTTCATTTGCATACTTGGATGACAATATTAAAGCTGTTCTACCTTTTTCATTTTGTAAATTTATATCTGCACCAGAATCAATCAAAAGTTTAACTATTTCTTGATTATTACATGAATTTGAATATCTTGAAGCGATCATTAAAGGAGTAAAACCTTTATTATTTTGCAAGTTAATATTAATTCCAGTATCTATTAATCTCTTAATAACTGGTTTAACAATTGTTTCATTGCACTTTATGAGATTTTTAAACAGATCACCCCAGTAATTTTGTTTAATATTTAAATTTTTACATTTATTAATTCTATTTTCTATATAGGACAGAAAATGAGCACATGTTTCGTATGTTTTATTACACACAGTAATTGGATATGCCATCTAAAATAATATATTACGATAATATCTTACGATAATAATCAATTTTTCTATTTTAATAAATAGAATATCTAAATCTTTTCTAAAATAAAGCAATGAGCCCCTTTTTTCTTTTATTTGTCAGATTAATCCTAACAAATTTTATTATGTCATAATGTAAAATATTTTTATCAATAGTATTACCAGTATTACCCTTATTAATTCTAATAGCACACCAGCATAATATACTATTTTTATTTTTGGATTCGCAATGAGAATTATTTTTTAGTACATTGTATATGTAAAAATCATTACCATATTTCATTAAATCATTAATACATGACCAATACTGATTAGTCCATTTTTTTTTTATATTTAAGTTGGCTCCAGATTCTATTAATAATTTTATAATTTCTAGAGAATTAGAATTATTTTTATAATATAGATTACGAGTAGCTAAACACAATGCGGTTGAACCGGATGTATCTTGAATTTCCAGATCAGCTCCTGCTTTAATTAATAATTTTACAGCTTCTATATTATTATCTTTAACAGCCACCATCAAAGCCGTATATCTACGTCTAGAATTATGTCTGGGATTTATATTTATATCTGCTCCAGAATCAATTAATAACTTAACTGTTTCTAAAGAACTGGTTGTGTTTGAATACTTAATGGCTAATTCTAAACTTGTCATACTAGAATTGCACTCCAAATTTAAATTTGCTCCTGAATCAATTAAGAGTTTTACAATTGCTAAAGAATTTGATGATTTTGAATATTTACAAGCCACCGCTAAAGCCGTCCAATTATTATCACTTTGCGTATTAATTTTCGCTCCTGCATCAATTAATAGTTTTACAATTTCACAAGAATTTGAATATTTACAAGCAAACATTAAAGCTGGCCACCCGGTTTCATTTATCATATTAACATCGGCACCCGCATCCATTAATAATTTTACAATTTTACACGAATTTGAATATTTGCAAGCCAACATTAAAGCTGTAAAATGATGTGAACCCGAAAAATTAATACTTGCTCCTGCCTCAATTAATAGTTTCACAATTTCACTAGAATTTGAATATTTACAAGCCAACATTAAAGCTGTATGAGTATATTTTAATGATTTAGTAACATCTACACCCGCATTAATTAATAGTTTAACAATTTCTTGAAAAATACTCAATTTGGAGTATGTTAACGCTTCCATTAGAGATTTATAATTTACATCCACTTTTAATTCAATCAACCTTTTGATAATTCTAATACAGTTTTCATTATCTGGTTGTTTATGAAGTTCATTCAATAATACAATAATTATTGTATCATTATAGAAATCTGATACCTCTAAATTATTACCTAGATTAATCTCATTTTCTACATATAATACAAAATCATCTACAGTTTGATATGTTTTGTTTAGGAAATTTACTGGCATTTGTGATTATAATGATAATATCATTCTTAATCAATTTTTAATTTATATAAAAAATTTATATAAAAAGTAATAAAAAATAAAATATAATACAGTAATATAATACAGTAATTTAGGGATATTCTAGGTTATATAATTCTTATAACTTTGAAATCTGTGAAGTGCGTTTTGCAATAACAACATTTATTTATTTGTTCAACACAATTAATACATTGTCTAGAACAATTACATTTACAATTTAGAATTGCTATTGGTGTATTTATACTATAGCAAATTTCACATGTGGTTGATACATAATAAGATATTTCTAAATAATTTAGATAAGTCTTCCCAGAAGAATTCTTTAATGTTTTATCAATATTAAGTGTTTCCAAAAATGTTAAAATTTCATAACTTGATGTATTTTCTTTGATTCCTATTGCACACCAATGTAAAAGACTATTTCCGTCATATTCAGAATTATTAGCAGGATTATTTGGTAATATTTTAGATAAATTAGTAACAGTTGAATTTTTTGAAACAACAGTTTTAATGAGATCCAATGAATTTGAATATTTTATTAGATAACTTAAACATGTATCTTGACTGTTGTTCATTATATTTAGATCTGCATTAGAATTGATCAATAATTTAACAGTTTCAATAGAACTAGTAGAATTTGAATATACAGATGCAAGCATTAAAGCGGTAAATCCTTCTTTATCTTGTGTGTTAATATGTGCTCCTGAATCTATTAATAATTTAACTGTATCTAGAGAACTAGTTTCATTTGAAAATATAGAAGCCAACATAAGTGGTGTTCGTCCCATTGGATTAATTGAATTTACATTTGCTCCTGCATCTATTAGTAATTTCACTGTTTTTAGAGAACTTTCTGTATTTGAAAGTATTACAGCGAACATTAGACATGTTAGTCCATTAGTTGTAACAACTTCAAGATCAGCTTTAGCTTTAATTAACAATTCTACTGTTTCAAATGAACTTGTAGAATTTGAATTCCTTGAAGAATGTATTAAAGCGGTACTATTTTGATAATCTTTTAAATTCACATCCGCACCAGATTCAATTAATAATTTAACAGTTTCAGATGAACTTGTAGAATTTGAACAAGCATACATTAAAGCAGTCCACCCAGAATTATGTTGGATATTAACATTTGCTCCCGATTTAAGCAATAATTTTACAGTCTCTATGGAACTAGTAGTATTAGATTTTTTACAAGCTATCATTAAAGCTGTTGCGCCTATATCATTTTGCAAATTTACATCCGCGCCTGAATTTATCAGGAGCTCAGCCATATCATAAAACTTAGGAATAGCCGTCCAACTAACTATAAACATCAAAGGGGTAAAACCGTTATTTCCCTTAATATTAACATCTACACCATGGTTTATTAATTTCTTAATTGTATTAAAACAAGCATCATCATCATTTTGACAATTATATATCAAAGTTATTAACATAGTATTACCATATTCATCTTGTATATTCAAATTATTTCCCAAATTAATCTCTTTTTCTATATATTCTATTAAATCTTCAAGAGTTTTACATTCTTCAGGTAAAAATGTTTCACGTGACATTTAGTGTTATAGTATAACACATATATTACCAGTATTATGATTCAATTTTTTACAAAATGAATTAAATTATGTTATCAAATGATCCGTACAATTTTGAATTCATTAAATGATTTTTTGCAATAAGAACATTTGTCGAGTTGTCTAGTACAATCTATACATTGTTTGGCACACCTACATGAACAATCTAAAATAGTTATTAATACATTTGTGTTGAAACAAATTCCGCATGTTGGTGTAACGTAATAATCAACTCCTAGACAATCAGTATATGTTTTTCCTTCTGAATTTTTTATCTTTTTATCGATACCTAATGTTTCCAAGAATTTTAGGATTTCATAATTTGAGGTTTTTTCTTTAATTCCCATAGCACACAAGTGTAAAAAAGTATTACCTTTACAAGATTTATATGTATTATTTGCGCTAGTGACGATTGTCATATTATTTTTAGAAATAAGTGTTTTAATAATATTCAAATTATTAGAATATCTAACAGCTACCATCAAAGCTGTCCAACCTTCATTATTTTTAAGATCTATATTAGCACCTGAGTCAATTAATAGTGTAAAAGTCTCAAAGAAACTCACTGGTTTTGAACATTTACATATGTGCATTAATGCTGTCCAACCGTTATTATCTTGAATGTCAAGATTAGCTCCAGAATCAATTAATAATTTAACAGTTTTAATATTACTTGTTGTGTTTGAGTTACAACATACGGTCATTAATGCTGTCCAACCTTCAATTGATTGAATATTTAGATTGGCTCCGGAATCTATTAATAGTTTAATAGTTTCAATATTACTAGTTGTGTTTGAGTAAATAGATGCATTCATTAATGCTGTACAACCTTCACAATCTCGAATGTCAAGATTAGCTCCTGAGTCAATTAATAATTTAACAGTTTCAATTGAACTGGTAACATTTGTTTTTTGAGAACTTCTCATCAAAGCTGTAAAACCTATATCATCTTGAATATTTATGTCGGCTCCTGAATTAATTAATTTTTTAAGAACATCATATAGTTTTCTATATTTTGTTTGTTCCGCTATAATTAATAATAAGGTGCACCCACGATTAGTAATATCTCGTTCATTCAAATCATTACCCTGATTAATCTCATTTTCTATATAGTCTATGATATCATCAAATGTTTTTATTAAATGCGTTTGACCCCTAAAAGTTATATATGGTGGCATTTGGTATAATAAATTTGTTTATTGTATGAATTTAGATTCAATTTTTTATAAAAAATAAAGTTAATCAATATTTTTGGAAATAATTAATTTCAATTAAGTAGTAGTGAGTGATAAATAATCTAAATATGTTTTCCCAGCTGCATTCTTCAGTGTTTTATCAATATCTAGGGTTTCTAGGAAATTTAATATTGAAATATTAGATGTGTTTTCTTTTATTCCTATAGCACACCAGTGTAATAAACTATTCCCATGTGTATCTTCATATTTTTTTTTGCATCCATTAATTTTAGTTAAATGATTGATATTAACATTTTTTGAAATAATGGTCTTAATAAAATCTAATGAATTTGAGTATCTTACTAAATAAGTTAAACATATATTGTTGTTATTATTTTTAATATTCAAGTTAGCACCTGAATCAACTAATAATTTAACCGTTTCGATATTACTAGTTGATTTTAAGTTATAAGATGCAAACATTAATGCTGTCCAACCTTGATCATCTTGAATATCTAGATTAGCTCCAGAGTCAATTAGTAATTTAACAGCTTCCAGTGAGCTAGTTGTATTTGAATTTCCAGATGCATGCATTAATACTGTTCTCCCTAAATTATCTTGAATGTCTAGATTGGCACCGGCATCAATTAATAATTTGACTGTTTCAAAAGAACTGGTATTATTTAAGGATGTTGCAGCATACATTAGAGCTGTATATTTAGATTTGCCTTGTGCATCCAAATCAGCTCCATGAGCAATTAGCAATTTAACAGTTTCAATAGAACTTTTTTTATTTGAATTATAGACGGAATAGATTAGTGATGTATTACCATTATAGTTTTTTTGCAAATTTATGTTGACTCCAGAATAAATCAATAATTTAACCGTTTCAATAGAACTTGTTGTATTTGAACACTTTGAAGCCAATTCTAGAGCCGTATCCCCATCCTTATTTTGAATATCCATGTTGGCACCAGAATCAATCAATAATTTAACAGTTTCTAGTGAACTTGTTGTATTTGAAGCGTCACAAGAAAACCCTAAAGCTGTATTACCATCCTTATTTTGAATATCCAAGTTGGCTCCAGAATCAATTAATAATTTAACAGTTTCAATTGAACTAGTTGTTTTTGAATTTCTACACGCGAATGCTAAAGCTGTTAGACCTTCACTAGTTTTAATATCTAAGTTGGCTCCAGAATCAATTAATAATTTAACGGTTTCAATGGAGCTAGTTGTGTTTGAATGTTTGCAAGCGATTGCTAAAGCGGTTTCACCTTCATTATTTTGAATATCCAAGTCGGCTCCAGAATCAATTAATAATTTAACGGTTTCAATGGAGCTAGTTGTGTTTGAATTTTTACAAGCTGATGCTAAAGCCGTCATACCATTTTTGTTTTTCATATTCAAGTCAGCTCCAGAATCAATTAATAATTTAACCGTTTCAATAGAACTGGTTTTCCTAGAATTGCAAGCTGAACACATTAGCGCTGTATCTCCAGTATTAGTCATAATATTTAAATTAGCTCCTGAATTAATTAACAATTTAACAGTTTCGATAGAACTAGTTGTATTTGAATAATATGCCGCATTTATTAACGCGGTGTCTCCATTATTATTTTGAATATCTAAATTGGCCCCTGAATCTATTAATAATTTAACTGTTTCAATATTACTTGTTGTATTTGAGAAATATGCTGCATGCATTAGAGCCGTATTTCCGGCATTAGATGCTAAATCTAAGTTAGCTCCAGAATCAATTAATAATTTAACTGTTTCAATGGAACTTGTTTTTCCAGAATTGCAAGAAGCATACATTAATGCTGTAGAACCATTATTGGATTTAATATTTAAGTTGGCTCCATATTTAATCAATAATTTAACTGTTTTAATAGAACTTGTAGTATTTGAATAATATACCGCATGAATTAATGCTGTATCTCCAATATTATTTTGAGCATCTAAATTTTCTTCGGACTCAATAAATTTGTTTAGAATTTTATACATATTTTTATCTCTTGCGATTATAGCTAGCATAATTAACATTGTATTTCCACATTCGTCATCTATTTCAAACTTATTATCCCGATTGAGTATATGTTTGTAATGTTTAGATATTAAATGCATTGCATTTTTACTTGTTACGGTATATGATACATGTGTTGCATATGATGACATTTAAGTATACTAAAAAATATTATGCACAATTTGATTCAATTTTTACGATCAATTTAGAATGTAAAAAATAAATTAATTTAATAAGTTAAAGTTAAACCTAGATCCTAGATCTAGATTTATGTTATGTCATTCTAATAATTTTAAAGCTATCAAAAGGGGTTTTACAAAAACAACATTTGTCTATTTGTCTAGTACAATCTAGACATATTCTAGCACACCTTTGTGAGCAATTTAGAACAGTTATTAATACATTTTTGGAATTACACATTAAACATGTGGTTGATACATAATAATCCATACCTAAACAGTCTATATATGTTTCCCCATCACTATTCTTCAATCTTTTGTCAATATCTAGGGTCTCTAGATATTTTAAAATTTTAAAATCAGATGTTTTATCTTTAATTCCAGTAGCACACCAATGTAATAGACTATTACCATTATATGAGTTTGATTTTTTAGTTTTAGTTAAATGTTTAAATATAGCATTTTTAGCGATGACTGTTTTAATAATATCTAATGATTTTGAGTATCTTACTAAATAAGTTAGACATGTATCACCAGATTCTGTCATAATGTTCAGATCAGCTCCCGAGTCAATTAATAATTTAACAGTTTCGATTGAGCTAGTTTTATTTGAATATCTTGCTGCTATTGTGATAGCAGTCCATCCATCTTTACTATGTATATTTAAATTTGCTCCTGAATCGATTAATAATTTAACGGTATTAATAGAGCTATTTTCATTTGAACACATGGACGATATCATTAAAGCGGTCCAACCATCATTTCCTTGTATATTTAAATTGGCACCAGAATTTATTAATAATTTTACAGTTTCTAAAGAACTAGAACTATTAGAATATTCTGCCGCAAACATTAAAGCTGTCCATCCTTCTATATCTTGAGAATTTAAATCAGCACCGGCATCTATTAATACTTTTACAGTTTCTAAGGAACTAGAATCGTTAGAATTTAGTGATGCTAAAATTAAAGCGGTCAAACACTCATTTTCAGTTTTAATTTCCAGATTGGCTCCAGATTTAATTAACAATTTAACTGTTTCAATTGAACTATCTTTATTTGCAGATCTAGAAGCTATCATAAGAGCTGTGGAACCATATTTATTTTGCATATCTAATTTTGCTCCAGAGTCAATTAACAATTTAACAGTTTCCAAAGAACTACTTTCACTAGAACACCCACATGCTATCATAAGAGCTGTCCATCCCGCATTGTCTTGTGCATTTACATCGGCACCTGAATCAATTAACAATTTAACCGTTTCGATAGTGCTACCATTATGCGAATATGCTACAGATCCCATTAGAGCTGTTTGACCATTATCATTTTTTGCATTTATATCTGCACCTGAGTTGATTAATAATTTAACAGTTTCAATAGAGCTACTTGTACTAGAATATCTTGAAGCCATCATGAGGGATGTATAACCATTATTATTTCTTGAGTTTAGATTTGCTCCAGAGTCAATTAACAATTTAACATTTTCAATAGAACTACTTTCGTTTGAATATTCTGAAGCCAAAATAAGAGCTGTTGACCCATTATTATCCTGAATTTCTAAATTAGCACCTGCATTAATTAATAATTTAACTATTTCAATAGAACTTTCCTCATTTGAATTACAAGATGCAAAGATTAATGCTGTTACACCTTCATTATTTTGAGCATTTATATCAGTACCTGAATCAATTAATAAATTTATAATTTCTTTAGATAATTCGATATTTGGATACAAATATCTAGAAGCTATCAAAATTGCTGACCAACCGTTATTATCTTTTAAATTTGTATCTGTTCCTGCATTAATTAATCTTTTGACAGTCTCAAAACATTTATTATTATTATGCTTATATTTTGATAAGGTTAGTAGTATCATTAGCATTGTTTTACCAGATTGATCTTGAATATCTAAATCATTATTAAGATCAATCTCATTTTTTACATAATTAATAAAATTATTTAATGTGTTATATTTTTCACCTTTGAAGGTTATTGACGTCATCTATGAATTGAAGTATATATTAACAATATTTTACTAATATTTCAATTCAATTTTTAGATTTTGTTCGACGGCCTCCTCTTTTTTTATTTTTGTTTCTTTTGGTAGATTTTTTATATTTTCTAGATCCACCAGATGTACCAGGTGTACCAGGTGTACCAGATGTACCAGAATCATCTGTAAATTCTATATTAACTGACACCTTGTTTCTATCCTGAGCTAAACTTGTCGAAGAAAAAAGCATAGTGTTGTTCTTTAGATTTTTTTCATAAAATGTGTCTGCATTAAAGTTATCTGTAGAAAATTCTGCGTCATGAACTAAACAGAGAACAGTAGTATGATATTCAATTTGCACATATACCTTATTATCTTCATTAATCGCCAAATAAGCATAATGTTTATCGCCTAAGGTTTGGTTTTTTTTTGTGTATGTATTGTAAACAGATGAAAAATGCGACATACCCCCTTTAGAAATAAAAGCAATTAATTTATCAGATTGATTAACAAGTTGAACCATTTTTGGATCAACTTTAAAAATCAGATCACTTTTTTTTAATATTATTGTTGTTGTTGACATTAAGTTTATAATTTATAAAAAGATAATCTTTTTATAATGTCATTTTATAAAGTTCTTATTGCTTTTAAGGATATTATTAATAAAGTAAACCCAATACCATATAGAATTTTCCCTAAATTGTCAATATTTTCGTAATCGTTTTTATTTCTGTATTGATGAATTAAATATTTACCAATTAAAATTAATGATGGTCCTAATAAAACTAATTTATCTAGAAATCTTTCATATAAAAGGAAACTTATTAATATGAAAGCTATCAAATAGAATCCCATTAGGGATGATAGTGTCCGCATAGTTTTAAAATTGTATCTTGGAATAAAACTAATTAATACAGATACTCCTATAGTAACAGAAACAGTTGGACTTAATGGATAAAGTAATTTTAAAAATGCACTCCATGTAATTAATAATAAAATAAGACGATTTAGAAATGTATCTAGATACAATCTTTTACGATAATTTATTTGATGAACAGATAAAGTTCTAGGATACTCTGGTTCAAAATAGCTGAGATTTACTGAAGGAAATAATTCAGATCCTATAACTATACCAGCCAAAAATGGATAAATATCATCATATCTAATATTTAAATTTAACATTTTTTAGATTTACCTTAATATGAGAAAAATTGATATGATTAATGTGGGTTATATTATAAAAAAAATGTTTGCATCAAAGAGTTTAATTCGAATGGGAAGTTTAATTGCTTCCACTTCTAGAAGTTTAATTACTACTAATATTTCTACCAAAGTTGTTCCAGTTATTCGACCAACCGTTAGATATTCATCTAAATCGATTAAGGATGTGTTGGCTGTGAATAATCCTGAAACAAATCAAAGAGTATTTCAAAAATTAAAGGTGATCGGTCAAAATTATAAAAAGTTTTTATCTGTTGCAGTTCCAATTGGTAGTACTTTAGGAGTAGCTTTCGTTGGCGCTCACCTACTTGACATTAAAAATGAAGAAAATAGAAAAATTACTAATAAGGAATTGGTTGGTTATCCTATTGTTGGTATTATTCTAGGAGGGTTTATTGGTGCAACATCACCTGTATGGATTTGTTTTTCACCTATATATTATATAGCAGGAGGTGAAACTACCGCGGCTTTAATAAAAGTTATCCTCGCCGCAATACTATTGTCAGACGAAAAAAAAGATTAAAAACAAACTACTTTCTATTTATATTGTTTTACCCCATTTTATTACATTTTTTATACCATTTTAATAATTTTGAATCCTTCAAATGTTTTTTTGCAATAAGAACATTTATCTAATTTATATGCACAATCGATACATTGTCTTCCGCAATTACAAGAACAATTTAGAACAGCCATTATAGTATTTTCGGTATAACAAATTTCACATCTAGTTGATACATAATAACACGTATGTAAATAATCTAAATATCTTTTACCTTCACCGTTTTTTAGGGTTTTATCAATATCCAGAGTTTCTAAGAATCTTAATATTTCATAACTAGATGTTTTTTCTTTAATTCCTATACAACACCAGTGTAATAAACTATTACCATTATATTGTTTAAGACTTTTATTTTCATCAGGTATTTTAGTTAAATGATTAACTATACCATTTTTTGAAATAACTGTTTTAATAACATCAAGTGATTTTGAAAATCGCACCAGATAATTTAAACATGTATCTCCTGCAAAATTCATAATGTTTACATCACATCCAGAATCAATCAATAATTTTACGGTTTCTAGTGTACTAGAAGTATTTGAATATTGTGACGCAAATATTAAAGCTGTAAAACCGTTTTTACATCTCACATTTACATCTGCTCCGGAATTAATTAATAATTTTACGGTTTCTAATGAGCTAGAAGTATTTGAATTTGCACAAGAAATCATCAAAGCTGTAAAACCTTTTTTACATCTCATATTTACATCTGCTCCGGAATTAATTAATAATTTTACGGTTTCTAATGAGCTGGAAGTATTTGAATATCTTGATGCGTCCCTTAAAGCTGTAACATCGTTATTGGATCTTATATTTACATCTGCCCCAGAATCAATTAATAATTTAACTGTTCCTAATGAACTATCAGTATTTGAACGTTTTGAAGCTAACATTAAAGCCGTGAATCCGTTATAGCATCTTATATTTACATCTGCTCCAGAATCAATTAATAATTTAACAATTTCTAATGAACTTTCAGAATTTGAATAGCATGATGCTAATATTAAAGCTGTCCATCCATAATTATTTTTAATATTAATATTTACTCCAGAATCAATTAATAATTTTACAATTCCTAATATATCATAACATTCCCAATTAGTATCACTATTTAAAAGTGCAATTAAAAATGTATTACCATTTGTATCTTGAATATTCACATCACACCCTGAATTAATCTCATTTTCTATATATTGTATAAATTTTGCCAATGAATCAAATGTTTTATCTAGAAATTTTATAGAAGACATGTATAAAATTGTATTGATATTAATTCAACAATAGCAATTCAATTTTTTTAAATAAAAAAATAAAGATTCTTAATGTAAAGATTCTTAATGTATGGGTTAAGATAAAGATATTTTATAATTTTCCATTAGATTTTGTATATTAAATTTAAATAATTCTAACAATTTTGAATCCATCAAACGGTGATTTGCAATAACAGCATTTATCTAGTTCCTGTACACAATTTATGCATTGTCTTGCACATCTACATGAACAATTTAGAACAGTCATTAAAGGATTTTCGGTACAACAAATTTCGCATGAGGTTGATATATAATAATCAACGCCTAGACACTCAATGTATGTTTTCCCTTCACCATTCCGTAATGTTTTGTCTATCTTCAAAGTTTTTAAATACTTTAGTATGCTATGTGACGAAGTTTTTTCTTTAATTCCGATAGCACACCAATGTAATAAACTGTTACCATTATATTTTTTATCAGTACTCTTTTCATCATCAGGTATTTTAGTCAAATGATTAATAGTTGCATTTTTTGATATAATTGTTTTAATAAGATCCAGTGAATTTGAATATCGCACTAAATAACTTAAACATGTATCACCCCAATTGGTTATAACGTTAACATCTGCTCCTAATTCAATTAACAATTTAATAGTTTCAAATGAACTTGGTAAATTTTTTGAAGCGAATGTCAAAGCATTTCCTCCATTTTTGTGTACTGTATTAATATGTGCTCCCGAATCAATTAATATTTTGGCAAGTTCATATGAATTATTATTTTTACGTGAAACTGCAAACATCAATGGTGTTGATCCAGACATACTATTTGTATTTACATCTGCACCAGCTTTAATAAGTGTTTTAACTATTTCGATCACGTTATCTGCATTTATATTTGCCAAAACTAAATTTAAAGGGGTCCAACCATTATTATTTTTAGCGTTTGCGTCCGCACCGGCTTTGATTAATGTGTCAACCATTAAACAATGACAATTTTGAGATCCTATTGCAAAAAGTAAAGCTGTTGAATTTGTATTAGTTTTTAAATTTACATCTGCACCAGATTTAATCAATAGTTTAGTAATTTCGAATGTACTATCTGATTTCTCGCAACCAGAAACAAACATTAAAGCTGACCAACCTTTATCATTCTGCACATTTACTTTTGCACCTTTTTCAATCATTTTTTTTATAATCGCCAAAGACTCACTATTTTGTTTGCATCTAGATGCAATCATTAATGTTGTAGTTCCATCTGCGGTTGTTGCATTGAGATCTGAACCTGCTTCAATTAAAAGATTCATTTTGTGTGGAGAAATATTTTTAGTTGTGGCTCCAGAAGCGAACATTAAAGCCGTACAACTATTATTATTTTTTAAATTTACATCTGCACCTGCAGCAATCAATATTTCTACTATTTTTTGAGAAATAACAATATTTGAAGAACATTCTGATGCCAACATTAAAGCTGTAACACCAGAATGATTCTGTGCATTTACATCCGCTCCTGCATCAATTAATATTTTAATAATTTCTATAGAATTATCACGAGCAAATCTGGAATATACCATTAAAGGAGCCCATCCATAATTATTTTTAGAATTTACATCAGCTCCGAGATCAATTAATTTTTTAACTATAGCACTTAAATTATGTGTATTTGAATTGTTTAGGGCCGCTACCAGAACTTGTTGTCCATCATTCATTTTATAATTTATATCAGCACCTGCATTAATTAACAATTCTATAGTTTCTGGAGTTGTTGCTACTATTAAAGCGGTTGAACTAAAATTATTTTGTAAATTTACATCAGCACCTGAGTTAATTAATTTTTTTATAAATTCAAAATAATTATATCTATTTGATTTTTGGCATGCAATCATCAAAGCTGTTGAACCCAAATTATTTCTTAAATTTAAATCCGAACCATATGCAATTAACAATGCTATCGATGCTTTTACAATCTCTACTGAATCTTTAGATAAATCTTTACCAAAATGTAAAAATGATGCAATTAAAGGTGTTGAACCTGAATCATCTTGTAAATTCAAATTTGCACCTGATTCAACCAATAATTTTATTGTTTCAAGTGAACTGCCATGAAACAAATATGTACATGCTAACATTAATGCTGTTTTTCCATTATTATCTTTAATATTTAGATCTGCTTTTGCATTGATGAGTAATTTAATTGATTCTAGAACATTAGGTTTATTTAAAGAATGTAAACAAGAAATCATTAAAGCTGTCATACCGTCATTATTTTTCAAATTCAAATTTGCACCATAATCAATCAATAATTTTACTGTTTCAAGGGAACTATTGGTATCTGAATACAATGAAGCCAACATAAGAGAAGTCCATCCATCATTGTGTTGTAAATTTATATTGGCTCCAGAATTAATTAATTTTTCAATAATGGCCAAAGAACTACCAAAATTTGAATAATAACATGCTATTGTTAAAGCTGATTCACCATGAACACCAGTTATATTTACATCAGCTCCCAAATTAATTAATAAATCAATTAATAAATTCACAACATTAATCTTTCCACGTAAACATACAGATGCATGAATTAATGCGGTCCATCCAATATTATTTCTAACATTTATATCAGCACCAGAATTAATTAATTTTCTAATAATATTTTCACAATTGATATCATAAAAATTTAAATTTTTAATTAGTGTAATCAATATTGTGTTACCATTCGTGGTATCAGGTATGTTTAGATTTAAATAGTTACCTGAGTCTATTTCATAGTTAATATATGTTACGAATTCATTAAGTGATTCATATCTTTTGTTTTTGAAATGTATGGATTGCATTTGTCACAAATTATAGTATTTTTAGTCTGTAACATTTTCATTCAATTTTATAAGGATCTATAATATGCTAATTTAATTTTGGTTACTAAATAACATTCAAATACTTTCGAAATATAAGTAACTGGAATAATATATTTTAAAAACTTTCTAGTGGATAAAAGTAAAAATTTTAGATTGTTCTAGTTGTAATAGTAACTAGAATAATATATTTTAAAAACTTTCTAGATAAACAAAGTAAAAATTTTAGATTGTTCTAGTTGTAATTGATCTAGAATAATATATTTTAAAAACTTTCTAGATAAACAAAGTAAAAATTTTAGATTGTTCTAGTTGTAATAGTAACTGGAATAATACTTTTTAAAAACTTTCTAGTGGATAAAAGTAAAAATTTTAGATTGTTCTAGTTGTAATAGTAACTGGAATAATACTTTTTAAAAACTTTCTAGTGGATAAAAGTAAAAATTTTAGATTGTTCTAGTTGTAATTGATCTAGAATAATATATTTTAAAAACTTTCTAGATAAACAAAGTAAAAATTTTAGATTGTTCTAGTTGTAATAGTAACTGGAATAATACTTTTTAAAAACTTTCTAGTGGATAAAAGTAAAAATTTTAGATTGTTCTAGTTGTAATAGTAACTGGAATAATACTTTTTAAAAACTTTCTAGTGGATAAAAGTAAAAATTTTAGATTGTTCTAGTTGTAATAGTAACTGGAATAATACTTTTTAAAAACTTTCTAGTGGATAAAAGTAAAAATTTTAGATTGTTCCAGTTGTAATAGTAACTAGAATAATATATTTTAAAAACTTTCTAGATAAACAAAAGTAAAAATTTTAGATTGTTCTAGTTGTAATAGTAACTGGAATAATATATTTTAAAAACTTTCTAGTGGATAAAAGTAAAAATTTTAGATTGTTCTAGTTGTAATAGTAACTAGAATAATATATTTTAAAAACTTTCTAGTGGATAAAAGTAAAAATTTTAGATTGTTCTAGTTGTGATTACATATCACATTCAAGAGCATTCGGAATATATCGTAAATTTTACGAAATGACACTTGAAATCCTAAAATT
>Ga0214923_10000190_pt1 | contig 94415 bp, 102 predicted proteins | sample LL1510_MetaG_FD_177993 | JGI IMG/M metagenome (GOLD analysis project Ga0214923, IMG submission 177993) | Freshwater microbial communities from Lake Lanier, Atlanta, Georgia, United States - LL-1510 | ecosystem: Environmental > Aquatic > Freshwater > Lake | place: USA: Georgia | collected... | reverse complement strand
GATTAAAAAAAGTTCTTGCTGGGTTAACCACAGTACAAGAGGTGCTCGCACAGACATTATTTTAAAAGTAATGGGTGAGGGATGAGAGGTTAGGGGTGAGTCTAACGCAACATCCACCCTGGCTTCCCGGTTTCCGCAGTAAATCGGTGTGAAATATTCGGGCTAGGCTCCAAAGGAAATGCCAATAGCCCGCGCATCTTCAATCATCTGATCATCATGAGAAATGGTTTTCATGCGATGGATGGCATGGGCAATGGGAACATCAAGAACTCTCCCATCGTGGTAGCTGACCATGGTGCCAAACTTTTTTTGATCGACCAATTCCACAGCTTTAACGCCGAAGCGTGTTCCTAAAATACGATCTAGTGTTGTCGGTGGCCCTCCGCGTTGCAAGTGTCCTAGAACGCAAACACGGGTTTCTTGTCCCGTACGGCGCTCAATTTCCTGGCACAACATTTCTCCAATGCCTCCAAGGCGTGATTCTCCATGCATGGTGCCTTTAGAAAATTGTTTTCCCTTTTGTGCTCTTGCTCCTTCCGCAATAACAATGATAGTACTGCGATTGCCTTGTGCGTTGCGGCGCTTAATTTCCTCAGTTATCTTTTCTAAATGAAATGGTATTTCTGGAATTAAGATCATATCAGCTCCGCCTGCCAGGCCGCTCCAGAGTGCAATCCAACCAGCATGACGTCCCATGACTTGCAGAATCATGACGCGTTTATGACTCGCTGCTGTTGTGTGCAAACGATCTAGAGCATCTGTTGCACAGGCCACAGCAGAATCAAAACCAAAAGTCATAGAAGTTGCCTCAAGATCATTATCAATGGTTTTAGGGACGCCAATCACAGGAAAACCAGCTTGATAGAGTTGTAAAGCTATCGTCATGGAACCATCTCCTCCAATGACAATAAGACCATCTAGGCGTAAGTTGTGGCAGATTTGCGAGGCTTTTTTGACGACATGTTCAGGGACAAGAACTTTTTTTCCAGCTTCTGCTTTTATAGTAAAATGACCACGGTTAGTTGTTCCTAAGATTGTTCCTCCCACCTGCATGATGCCTGATGTATTGGTCTTGGTAAGAACGGTAAAAGCATCAGGAGCGAGCAGGCCTTCAAAGCCGTCATGAAAGCCAATGATTTTGAAACCACGTTTATCTGAAGAACAGACAATCGCGCGTAATACAGCGTTTAGTCCTGGACAATCACCACCACTTGTTAGGACACCAAGATTTTTTTGAGACATATACTGGTTACAAAATTTCATGACCAGTGGTCAGCCTTCCTGCTCTAGCCCAAGAATCATAGAGTGCCCATCCGTGCTCAATATATGCCCGTCCTTGTTGAAAGCAATGGGGGGCATTAAGTAAAACGACAATAATGCGACGTGGTGCTGTGTAAATGGTGCTGCCTACTTTTGTCACCTCCGGATGATGTTCGCTCGTTAGCACAAGGCACTCGCCGGCAAGATTGCTACTCCCCATTTTCACGCCATCAATAAACTCTTCTCCTAACAATAGGTTCGTATTGTGAATCCTGATAGAAAAAGATCTGCTGGCACCATTAAGAGTGCGGTTGACCGTAATGTCGCGCGACTTTTGAGCAACGTAAAAGGAAAGCCCTGGTTTGGAATAAGCATAACGGACTAATCTCGCTAAATCGCCAACGCTCGAGTAAGGCTGACTTTGAGAAGGTTCCTTATCAAGGCCGGCGGGGTTGAGAAAAAGAGTTCTTTTCATTTTTAACTCCAAGGCGAGTGCATTCATGTGTGACACAAAATTATCGCTTGGGCCTAGCTCTTGCGTATTGGGTAACTGAGAGCCGACGTAGTTGGCGATGGTCTCAGAGGCTTGATGATCAGAAATCAAGAGCGACAAATAGAGCAGGTCACGTAATGTAAGACGGTCTCCTGGTTCTAATCCCAGGGGATTATTAGGTCCTTTTGGAAGTGCACTAGAAGGGACTTCAACAACTTGATCTAGGCTTTTCTTGCAAAGATTGATCCAATCGAGCAGCACAACCGCCAGCGCAACCTGCGTAAGGCTTGCAATGGATACTTGACTATTTAAACCATGCTCTTCGAGGACACACCCTGTTTCATTATCAACAATAATGGAATTGAGCGCCCTCACTTGGGTAACACAAAGAACAAACGAAAAAAAGGTGATGATAATTTTTCGAAATAGCTTCATGAGTAAAAAACCTAGTTGCTTTAAAAAAAAATGGAACTCGAAATAACCGGGTTAAAGTTTATTGAAGGCCTCGATGACTTCCTCAACACTGATGTCAGCAACATTGTTTGACGTTGGTTGTAAAATTTGATGAGGGACAAGCCAAGGGTGCCACTCTTGAGGATTACTCGCTCCAAAAAAACAGACCATTGGTTTTTGCAACGCTGCCGCAATATGCATTGCTCCTCCATCACTACAAATCATTCGATTTATCAAGGAAATTCCAGCGATAAGTTCGCAAAGATTTTTTGTGGGGCAAGCAAAGATTCTGGGATGACTCAGTTGTTCTAGAAGCCATATCGCTTTTTCATCATCGCCTGGATGCATCCGGTTATTATTTTGCCCTGGAGACCACAATAAAATAATTTGTATGTTTCTTGATGCAATGAGCTCTTGGGCTAGGGCTAAGAAATATTCTTTTGGCCATCGTTGATGAGGCTGCCTAGAACTAATATGGAGGCCGAGTGTTGGTATGTTAGGATTCCATCCTAAATCAATAAGACGCTTGCGTTGTCTTGCTAGCTCACTGGGATCTATAAAAAGATGTAATGGTCCCGCAGCTTCGCTCACGCCCAAGATAGACCCTAGACGTGCCATTTTTAAGACTTCATGCTCATCTCTGCCCTCCTTTTCTAGAGGAACTAGGATATCAGGTTGCTGGTGATCGGGTTGATGCCTTTCACGAAAACCAATCATTTTTTTGCCATGCAGGCGGCGTGCATAACGCCAGCCCCCATTGGCTAGAATAATATGATCAAAATGATATTTTCTGATCTCCTGGACAAGGATCCATCGCTTCCAAAGTTTTGAAAAAAAGTAACTGGAGTTCTTTTTTTCATGACGTTTTAAAAAAACAAAAACATCATCTACGTCGGGATTTCCTCTCAAAATGTCTGCGTTATAACTGCTAGCAAGGACGGCAATCATAGCTTCTGGATATTTTTTACGAAGTCCATGTAACAGGGGGGTAGTGCACAAAAGATCACCAATATTATCACGACGAACAACGAGAATGCGCAGGTTTTTCATAAAACAGGCCTTATGACAACAGTAAAGAATAAGAAGCAAAGGGCAAATCGTTCTGAATCTCCATTGGCTAGAAAAAATGATGTTGAAAATAGGTTTTTTGAAAAGTGGTAGGGAGGATCAAATTTTTTTATGAAAGTATTCATAAGTCTTGATTCTTAAGAGATCTTCATGTGCCTCTTGTGTTACCATAGAGTTCTATTTGTAAACGCGGTGCAAAGCGGTACTGACGTTCTCGACAAATGGCGGCAAGCCATTTCGAGCGCTCGCGTAGGCTGACTGGATCTGTCCCCTCTGGCATTAAAAAAAGATATTCTCCTTCCAAAGGCCCAATCTCTGAAAGAATGTTTTCTATCTCCTCCAAATCCTCTGGTGAGGTCACCACAAATTTGAATTGGCACTCTGCTAATTCCCTCCACGCCCTGATGATGTCAGGCTGGTAACGCCTCTTTTCATGAAGCTCCCTCCATGGACCTGCAAGGGATTTTTCTGGAGTTGAATTCTTAAGCTTAGGGCTCAATGAGGCAAGATCACATGGAATTGCCTGTGGCAAAATGGTGCCTGCTGTTTCAATGGTAATATGGTGTCCTCTTGCTCGGAGCTCGCGTGCAAGATCTCTGATCCCACGAGCGATCATGGGCTCGCCTCCGGTTAAAACGACATGATGGCATTTATATGAGGCAATACGCTCTAAAATTTCTGGGATACCAAGCTCTTCTCCTTCCACCTTCCAGGAGGCATAAGGAGTATCACACCACTGGCAGCGTAGATTGCATCCTGATGTTCTCACAAAGACAGAGGGCATGCCAATCAACAGACCTTCGCCTTGCAGTGAGTAAAAAATTTCTGAAATCAGCATGCAAAGTAATTTGAGGGTAATTGAATAATAAGACTTTGTTGTTTATCACCTGATGCGAGAGCAATTTTATTACCTTGGAGTGATCGCTCTGCACTTATTGTTTTAGGCTTCTTACAACAGAGAAAGTCGCTTGGCAACTTCAATCACCTTTTCTCGACTATTAAAAGCAGAAATACGGAAGTAACCTTCACCGGCTTTTCCAAAGCCACTTCCCGGGGTCACGACAATATGATGGTGATCCAGCATACGATCAAACGTCTGCCAGCTGGTTTCGCCTTCAGGCGATTTTACCCAAAGGTAAGGAGCATTCGTTCCTCCATACACAGTATGACGAGAAGTAAGTAACGCGTCCCTGAGTATCCTGGCATTACCCATATAGTGATGAATTAAGGTTTCTACTTCTGCTTTGCCCTGTGGGGTGTAGAGTGCTGCAGCCCCACGCTGTGTGATATAGCTGACCCCATTAAAAGAGGTTGTCATGCGTCGTAGCCAGAATGGATGAAGAGAGCGTTGAGTGCCTGCAGATGTGATTCCCATGAGTTCTTTGGGGACAACAGTGAAGGCGCATCGCACGCCGGTAAACCCTGCTTTCTTAGAAAAACTACGTAGTTCGATAGCACATTGCCTTGCCCCGGGGATTTCATAAATGGAGTGAGGTATATCGTGGTCTTGGATAAAAGCCTCATAGGCCGCATCAAAGAGAAGGAGTGATTGATGTCTCCGTGCATACTCCACCCAAGCAGTGAGTGCCGCATGCGAGGCAACTGCCCCACTTGGATTATTCGGATAGCAAAGATAAATGATATCAACTTTTTCTTTTGGGATTTCTGGGACAAAGGCATTGTCAGGAGTGCACTCAAGATAGGTGATCCCTTCATAGGAACCATCTTCTCGGGCATCACTGCTACGTCCTCTCATCACGTTGGTATCGACATAGACAGGGTAGACAGGGTCCATGACGGCAATGTGATTTTGACTGCCTAAAATATCCAGGATGTTGGCCCCATCACATTTTGAGCCATCAGAAATAAAAATTTCATCTTCCTCGATGCTCACTCCTCGAGAAGCATAATCATGTTGGACAATGAGTTTTCTTAAAAAATCATATCCTTGCTCTGGGCCATACCCACGAAAGGTTTCCGGATTGCCCATTTCCTCAATGGCCTCATGCATGGCCTCGCGCGCGGCAAGAGGAAGAGGCTCTGTGACGTCCCCAATCCCACAGCGAATGAGATGTGGGGCGGCCTCAGGATGACTGTCGAGAAAGGCTTGGACGCGGCGTCCTATTTCTGGGAAAAGATAACCGGCTTTGAGTTTGAGATAATTGGAATTAAGAGCAAACACGATAACAATGAAGGCTTTGTCGTGTAAGGGGAGTTACATTTTACTCTCGGCGATATCCCAATTCACAAGATTCCACCATGCCTTCAAATAATCTGCACGGCGATTTTGATAATTGAGATAGTAAGCATGCTCCCAAACATCGTTACCCAGGATGGGGGTTAGTCCTTCCATGATCGGAGAGTCTTGATTAGGAGTGGAAACAATTTCAAGAGCTCCCTGTTTGTTTTTGACAAGCCAGACCCAGCCACTGCCAAAGCGGGCCAGACCAGCTGCTTCAAATTTCAATTGAAATTGCTCAATGCTTCCGAAAGCTTTTACGAGTTCATCTGCAAGCTTACCAACAGGATTTTTCGCGCCACCTGGTGTCATAAGTATCCAATAAAAACTATGATTGGAATGCCCGCCTCCATTATTGCGAACAGCGTCGCGAATCGCATCAGGAACACGATCGAGCTGAGCAATGAGTTCATCAATAGGCTTGCCTAGAAGCTCTGGATAGTCCTTGAGGGCATTATTGAGATTGTTCACGTAGGTTGCATGATGCTTGTCATGGTGAATGCCCATTGTCTTCTCATCAATAGATGGCTCGAGCGCATTGGCAGGGTAAGGAAGTGTGGGTAATGTGTAGGACATAAAAATAATGATTTCGAGCATGCTACGTCTCACGATACCTTCTGACAATCTAAAAGGTCGCCGTAAAGCGTGATGGAGCAAAAGAGCCTCTTTCTTAAGAGATGCATGAGAGTAGACTATTGTAGCCCGGATATTTCATACTCATCTACTGCGGAGACCGGGAAGCCTTATGGATGCTGCGCCCAAGCTTGAAGTCTTCCTCGGGCAACACCAGTGCTCGGGAGAGCCTGGGGTAGACTGCCGTAACCGTTAGGTTAGGGGCAGCCCATAAGGGCGAGCCGAGCTTCGCCAAGCGAGTCAATATGTACTCATACAGCCGTCGTCAGACTTCATCACTCGCCTTACCCCACCCTACCTTCGCGTCCTCCTCGTTACGATCAGTATGAAATATCCGGGCTAAGGATTTCTTAGAAAATCTTTGAGACGTTCTGTAAAGGTGCGATGGATGGGTGTGTTGTCGGCATCGCAGAGTTGAGAGAATTGTTCTAAGGCCTCACGTTGTTCGAGGTTCAGTTTTGTTGGCACTTCAACTTCCACACGCACATGAAGATCTCCTTTACGCATGTTTTGGAGGGACGGCATTCCTGAACCATGAACGCAGAGTGTGGAGCCGCTTTGAGTGCCTGCAGCGACTTTCACATCCACCAAACCATTGAGTGAGGGAACTTTGATTTCTCCACCAAGGGCAGCAACAGAAAATGGAATGGGAATTTGGCAGTAAAGGTTCATCCCGTCACGCTCAAAGACAGCATGCTTTTGAAGATGAATAATAACATAAAGGTCTCCTTTGCTTCCTCCTCGAACACCCGCTTCACCGCCTCCTGTAGAACGGAGGCGAGCTCCCTCATCAATGCCTGCCGGTATTTTGAGATTCATGCGGGAGACCCTCTCCTCACAGCCTTCGCCTTGACAGTTCTTACAGGGTTTATTAATGGCTTGACCAGCCCCATGACATTGAGGGCATGTTTGAACGACCTGAAAAAATCCACGCGACATGGCAACTTGTCCTTTTCCCTGACAGAGCGAGCAACGTGCTACTTTGGCTCCTGGAGAGGCTCCCGAGCCCTCACAGCTATGACATGTGTCGAGCTTTTGAATTTCAATTTCTTTTTCACACCCTGAGAAAGCTTCCTCTAAACTAATTTCAAGATCATAGCGGAGATCAGCTCCACGCTTTTTTCCATCACGAGAGGAAGATTCGGATCCTCCATGAAAAAATTGCTCGAAAATACCGCCCCCCATTCCACTAACACCTCCTTGACCAGCAAACATCTCGCGAAAAAGATCGAAGGGATCATGGAAGCCTCCTGCGGAACCGCGTGCTGCTCCACCTTGAAAAGCAGCATGCCCGTAACGATCATAAGCCGCTCGTTTATTGACATCACTAATGACATCATAGGCTTCGGCAAGCTCTTTAAAAGATGCTTCAGCGGCAGCATCACCTGGGTTTTTGTCAGGGTGATATTTAATAGCTAATTTACGATAGGAACGCTTGATCTCTTCTGCCTGGGCGTCACGAGTAACCCCTAGAATTTCGTAATAATCACGTTTGCTCATCGAGTATGTTTAGGAATGGAAATCTAAAAATGATCTTAGAAAGGTATGCAATGAAGTAGGGCGTTTCTTAGAAAGATTTGCTCTAACTCACTTTGCTAACAATCACACTCGCAGGACGCAATAATCGGCCTGCTAGAAGATAGCCTCTACGTAGCTGACTAATAACCTGGCCTTCAGGGAGTGACTCATCGATCTCATAGCTCAGAGCATCATGAAGCTTAGGATCAAAAATATTTCCAACTGCTTCAATGGATTCCATTCCATGATCTTTGAAAAAATCATGTAATTGACGCTCTACCATGGAAAGGCCGCTGATAATTTCTCCAGCCTGAGAGTTTACATCACTTGTTGCACTCGCGCGTGCTGCTTGAAGGCCAAGCTCAAAATTATCCATAATAGGGAGTAATTTCTCAAGTAAGGAGTTGTTGGCATAACGAATGGTTTCCTCCTTTTCACGTATCATGCGTTTGCGATAGTTTTCCAAATCAGCAGCTGCTCGTAATGCTTGGTCCCGATATTGTTCTATCTGATTTTTCAAAAGAGCTATCTCTTCTTGGTCCTTCGAGGGAGGAGTTGCCGGGAGGGAGTCGAGCTCTTCTTTTTCTACATTGAGAGATGGAGTAGGAGTTTTTGGATGATGATGGGATGTTTTTTTCACAGTTTTCGAATGGTAATAAGAGTTATATCATCATGTTGAGGCTGATGATTAATAAAAATTCGGATATCGTCGGTTAATCGTTTTAAAAGATTTTCAGAACTTTCTAAAGCACTTGCACTTTCCTGAAGGTATTGCATGAGGCGTTGAATGCCAAACTCAACACCATGGCAATCGAGCGCTTCGGTCACGCCATCGGTATAGAGAAGCAGACAGTCTCCTTTCTCAAAATGAAAGGGAAAGTCATGACAGAATTTATCGAAGACTTCTCCGCTGTCAATGCCAAGAGCCATTCCTTTGGGATTTAAACGTTCAATAGAACGATCGCGTGCTCGATAAAACAGCGGAGCATCATGACCAGCTCGTGCTAGTAGAGCATGATCGGTCTGAAAATTGATAGTGAGATAAGCCATGCTAATGAACATGTCTTCTTTCATATCTGAAAAGAGTTGTCGGTTTACGTGATGTAAAACGCGCGATGGAGAAGTTTCTTCAAAAGCATGACCACGTAGGGCACTGCGACAAAGCGTCATGATAAGAGAAGCTGGGATGCCTTTGCCCGAAACATCAGCAATCGCAATGCCTATGTGCTCTTGATCGACTAAAAGATAATCAAAATAATCACCACTCAAGGCTTGTGCAGGAATATTAATGCCACTAATTTGATAGCCGGGCACCATGGGAGGATCTGAAGGTAAAAGAATTTTCTGAATTTCACGCGCAATTTCCAAATCGTGATCTAACAAGCGTTTTTCTTCTGCTTCCTTGTAGACAACTTGGGTATAGAGGGCAAAAGCAGATTGTTCTGCAATTGCAGAAAAGAGTTCTAGTCCTCCTTGAGAAAACGAGGTATTGACTCCGTTGGTGAGCGCTAGCACGCCAAGGGTTCTGTTGCCATAAATTAATGGCCCCAAAAAAACTGTGTCCAAACCTTGTTTCATTAAGGCAGAAGGTAGTGTCTCATGATTAAAGAATCTAGGTTCATCCCAATTCCAAGCTTCTCCAAGTAAACTTTCATGACGTGCAATAGTATGCAATTTGAGAAAGCTTTGAAGCGAGGTTGGGGATTTTTTTTTGACACCATAGAGAGATAGTAAAGATGGGGTTGCTTGCATTGCAAAATCAGGAATTACCACAAGGGGAGATGCCTCCTCGGTAAGAAAAGCAGGAATTAACATTTGTTCATCGTGATCAACAAGATAAAGAGCCCCTCCCTGTGCGGCCAAAATACGTACGGCTCCCTCTACAATAAGGCGATGAAGTTCTTCAGGATGAACTCCTCCAGAAAAAGCTTCTCCTAGACCACGTAAGAAATCAAAAACACGATCTTCTTCCTGCTGAATCTCAAGACGTGATCTTTTTAACTGATGAACACGTCGGCGTTGAACCCTCAGGATCATTGCTAGTACAATCGAGACTACTAATAAGAAAAATGTGGTAAGATAAAATCCGAAGGAAAAAAGCATGAATTGCTTAATAAGAGCATCTCACGCAATAAACTACAAGCCTTCGCAAAGAAATATCCGGGCTAGCTAGTGATGAGAGCAGATCTCAAAAACAGTTTTAAATTTTTCTGCATTTCCTGTATTAGCTGCCACTAATGCTTCATGAGCCGAAATCACTAATTCTTGTATCTTTGCTTTTTCTTCTGTTGATGGAATAGAACATGATGATGTTGCACAAAAAGCAGCGTTGGTATCAGGAGGAAGCTCCTGCTTGATCGATAAAGGCTGGATAGAAAAGAGTTCATCAAGACCCAGGTTTTCCATGAGTTCTTGATTGCTGTTATTCACATTAACAACTCTAAAATTACTCTCTGGGTATTGACGTAAGCGTTGAGCAATTCCTGTCACTGTTCCCATGAATGTCGAATCCAGTTGGTCGCACTCTTTGAGATCAATGACATAGCGAACATATCCCTTGTTAATTGTTTCTTGTACAAGCTTTTTTAAAGCAAAGCTAGATTGAAAATTCCCGCGACCCGTGACGCGAATCCAAACATCTTGATGAAAACAGGCGATAGAAATGGGTTGCATGTTAAAAAGCTATAAAGTGAAGAAATAAAAACGTTTTATGATGAGGAATAATCCTAAAAACGTGAATGGAAGTAGCAAATCTAACGCACTGTAGTCGGCCTCAACTTGCTTTTTTAAATCGGCGTTCGCACCATCCAGGTGTGCTGCACGCTTAAAAAAAAACAATCTGAGACCAAGTCTTCACGCCATATTTCCCATTTTTATTCACGTTTTTAGGATAATATTAACTCGGATATTTCATACTGATCGTGACAAGGAGACCGCAAAGACTGATGGGATAAGGGAGAAAAGCATTTTAATGCAGGGCTGTTTGCGTACATAACGCCCAAGTCACAATGTGAGTCTAACGCAGGATCCACCCTGACTTCTCGGGCTCTGTAGTAGATTAGTGTGAAATATTCGGGTTAATAAAGGACCAGTAAATATTGAGATTTAGAAGATAACTACTCCAATTCAAAATTGATATTCACTTTATAAGCACCTCCAGTAGCTATTGCACTAGGCAGAGGAGCAATTGTTAGTACTTTTTCTGCAGCTGACAATACAGAGGAATCCATGAGGAGGTTACCGCTTGCCTTAGCAAGTTGAAAATGAGAAATAGTTCCGTCTGCTTGAATCGTCAGTTGGAGTGTGCAGACAAAATCATGTTTGTGTTCTGTTGGTATTGAAGTGGGTTGTTCCCACTGACTATAAAACCGATCATGAATAAGTTCGTGATAAGCATTTAATGCATCATGATCAATGTCTGTTCCATTCCCTGTGCTATTTGAGGTAGAAGGGCTGTTGCTCCCTTCCTTTTTAGCTTTGAGAAAAGCAGCTTTTGCCGATGAATTATGATCTGTTGTACTTGCTAAACTTTGACTTTTTCTTTCAGTTTTTTCATGAGCCCCGACTTCTCTTGAATTGTGAAGAGGTGACTCTTTGTTAGATAAAGAATTTTTCACAGTCTGTTTTTCTCTTGGGGTGATTTTAACAGTAGCTTGTGGTTTTGTTCTTGGCCTGCTTTGTGGAGATGCTTTGTGAGCTAATAGAGTCTCGTCCTTTGATTTTGATGGAGAAGGAGGTTTTGCTGTTTTGCTCGAGCTAGGCCTGATCATTGGTTTGGGAAGTGGTGTTGCTGTGCGTAGAGGGGCACTGAGTGGTATTTCACTCTGATTGATTGATGGAGGAGATATGGTTTTTTCTTCTCGAGGTGGCTGAGGTGGCTGAGGTGGCTGAGGTGGCTGAGGTGGCTGAGGTGGCTGAGGTGGCTCTACTGGAGAGAGTTTTAAATCAGCTTCGCTTTTGGCCTCATAAATTTCTTTTTCAGGTTTTTGTGTCTGAGGTTTTTCTTCTGTCATAGGCGCAGAATCCATGGGTCGTGTATTAGCAGCTAATAAAGAAGTCGTCGAGGAAAAGGATTCTGTATTTATCCAGGTTACATTTTCCTGAGGTGGTTTGTGAGCTTGGCGCAAAAACAAGATAATACCTAAAATAAGGCCTGCGTGGATAGCTGCTACCAAGATGAAAGCCCTTCGAAAATCCGACTGAGTATTCTTCATCGAGTTGCTGTGGGAGGATGTGTGATCGAGGTATCTTCAGGATGAGTCATCACTCCCACTTTAGTGATTCCAGCTTTTTGTAGGATATCCATGATGGAAATAAATTGTTGTATCGGCAAATCACGGTGAGGACGTATGACAATAGAAATTCCTGGTTGTGCTTCCTTGAGTTCTTGTAAACAACCGAGTAATTGATCGAGAGGCACAATATTTTTGTTCATTGTAATGATCTCATTACGATCAATCAAAATCATTTGGACTTCCGATGGCTTGACTTCATGATGAGCTGTCGAACTACTTGGCACAACTAACTCCATACTATTTTCGAGTAGTGGCGTTGTAATCATAAAAATAATGAGCAAGACAAAGGCCAAGTCCAACAAAGGAGTGACATTTAATTCTGAAAGCGTGTGTAACGTTCCATGAGTAGAAAAACGACGCATGACGAGAAAAATCTATTTTTGATACGTTTCATGAGCAATATAACGATGCTCTAGTGAACTTGAAAATTCTGCTGCAAAATTATCACAAGCCACAATCATTCCGCGTACAGTAGTGACTAAAAAATTATACCCAAACATAGCTGGAATCGCGACCAGCAGCCCTGTTACCGTTGTGATCAAAGCGCCAGAAACTCCGGGAGCCATGGCTGCAAGATTGGCTGATCCAGCAGCTGCAATGCCACCAAAGGCATCCATAACACCCCACACGGTTCCTAACAGTCCTATAAAAGGAGCTCCACTTACTGCGGTAGAAAGAATAATCATTTGAGATTCTAATTCCAACGCTGATTCACCAACGGCACGCTCCATAGCTGCTGTTACTGAACGCATGTGAGAGGCGCTGATGCGTGGTGCCATTTGAATGCGTGCTTGAAATGTTTCATCCACTTCAATGGAGCCGAGTAATTGAAAACAAAGTTCATGGCATCCTGCTTGATAAATTTGATAAAGAGGCGATCTTTCAAAGAGTACTCCTTGTTCAAAAATTTTTAATGGTTGTCTATCGCGGCGAAAAAATTCCATGAACTCCGCTGATTGTTTCTTTGCGGCATGTAACACGCGAATCTTAGTAAGCATGACTGACCAACTAAAAATGGATCCTAAAAAGAGGACTAATAAGACTAGTTTTCCTTCAATGGTCGATTCAACAAAGGCATAGATAATGCCACTTGCAAAGATGGATTGAGGGAAGTGTGGTAACAAATAATTCACAGGAAGTACAAGAGAGGTGGATTTCAAATTTCAACCTATAGTCTTAAAAAAGAAGGGCATGATAAAATGATGATATTCTTTTTCGGTTATAAGGCTCGAAGAGCATGCACTATCTTAAGATAATGCGAGTGATGAGAACGCTCTTATAAAGAAAAATCAAGAAAAAGAGAAAATTTCGATTGCGCTCTTCTATCTTTAAAATTCTAAAATTCATCCCAAAAAGCTATCTACTCAGTCATCTTTCGTCGACTTTGGGCATCTTCTAAAAAAGCATTTTGCACATTAAAAGGCTCGTTTTTTTGTGAAATCGGATGATATCTCCCGAATCGATCCATGTAACGTGCTTGCACATTGTCTTTCCAAAACCAATCTAAAATTTCTTTCACATGCTCTTTGACTCCTGGAGATACCAAGGGAAAAAATGTTTCGACACGACGAAAAAGATTCCGAGGCATCCAGTCTGCACTGCTTAAAAAAATTTCAGATGCTCCCCCGTTTTCAAAATATAAAATACGACTGTGCTCCAAAAAACGTCCTACAATACTACGCACTTCAATATGATCACTCACTCCTGGAATTCCGGGACGCAGACAACACGTGCCTCGAATTAAGAGTTTGATTTTAACACCTGCTCGTGACGCGCGGTAGAGCTCAGAAATCATCCCCTCTTCAACGAGTGCATTCATTTTAATAAAAAGAGCGGCAGGGCGGCCTGCCTGAGCATGCGCAATCTCACGATGAATGAACCCTATTAATTTTTCCTTTAAGTTATAGGGAGCAAGAGCAAGTTCGTTAAGCTCTGGAAGTTTGGAAAAACCGGTGAGCACGTTAAACATCGCTGCCACGTCAGCGGTAAGGGATTCCCGGGCTGTTAGCAAACCAAGGTCTGTATAAAAACGCGCTGTTGAGGGATTGTAATTGCCGGTGCCAAGATGAACGTAGCGTCGAATTTTTTCTCCTTCTTGGCGTATCACAAGCATTGCTTTTGCGTGTGTCTTAAGACCGGAAAGTCCATAAATCACATTAATTCCTTCATTACGCATCATGCGTGCCCATTTGATATTGGCAGCTTCGTCAAAACGTGCTTTGAGCTCAATGACGACCGTGACTTGTTTTCCATGACGCGCTGCACTCATGAGTGAAGAGACTAGAGGAGAATCGCTGCTTGTGCGGTACAAGGTTTGTTTGATGGCGAGTGTGTGAGGGTCTTCAGCAGCATGTCCTAAAAAATCAACAACTGTTTGAAAACTATCATAGGGATGATGCAGAAGAATATCACCCCTGCGAAGATGCCAAAAAATATCACTCTCTGCACGCAAGGAGAGAACCTTCCTAGGGCTGAAACGCTTTTCTCTAAGATCAGGGCGATCTATTTCAGCAGCAAGACTCATCAAGGGAGTAAAATTTAAAATGCCAGGTAGAGTGTAGAGATCACTTTCTTGCAAATTTAAAAACTTTAGCAGGTAAGTTGCTAGCTTGTTTGGAAATGAATGATGAACTTCAAGGCGAATGGGAGTATTGGAGTCGAGGTGACTGAGCTCTTTTTCAATGACATCTAAGAGATGTTCGGAATCTTCTTCATCAATGGTTAAATTACTATTACGTGTCAGACGAAAAAGATGCGCCTTTCCAACAGGAACGCCATAAAAAAGGTCGCCGATATGATGTTTGATGATGCTTTCTAACCAAACATAATGAGTCTCTTTTGTTCCTTGAGAGTATGAAAATGGAATAAAACGAGGTAATTTTTGAGGAATCTGAACGACCACCAGTGTTGTTTTATGATTTTCTTCTTGTAATTCCACTAAAAGATTCAAGCTCAAATTCAGCAGCTGTGGAAAAGGATGAAGCGGATGAACAGCCAAGGGCGTGAGCATGGGAAAAATAAATTCATGAAAATATTCAGAAAAATATTTCTGCTCATCGAATGGGGCTTCTCCATATTCATGCAAATAAATAGATTCTTTTTTCAGTGCAGGAAGGATCTCTTGATCCCAACACCGATGCTGATCAAGGAGGAGATCGCGTATTTTAGAGGATAAGGCTCTTAATTCTTCGCGAGCAAGCAGACCATCTGGACCGTTTTTTACCTGAGCACGTTGAGATTGTTGCTTCAATGAGGCGACATGAACTTCAAAAAACTCATCTAAATTGGAACTAAAAATACCAAGAAACTTAAGACGCTCTAATAATGGATTTTTTGTATTCCAGGCTTGCTGTAAAACACGTTGGTTAAATTCCAGCCAACTTAATCCACGATTAATATAAAGAGGCATATGTGGAGCGTTCATAAAAACTCATTGCTTCTCCGTGCGGAGTAAAACAAGAAAAAGCATGAAAGTCAGCTGGAACATTTCATGAAACAGCGTCTTCTAGTCCATTATTTGAGAAGCTTTACTTTAGACAGCTTCCTCTGAAAATCCGCTGGCACCGCGAATAGACTCCAGTTGACGCAAAACACGTTTCTTAGAATGCGGCCGATTACAAATGCGATTCACACAACTAGCTATCACAGGAACAATAATGACGGCTCCGGCTGCCACAAGAAAAAGAGAGGTACGCTGACGCGCGCGTCGGCTCATTTTATCAGCAAGGAGAAGGCCTATGCCACATCCTACGGCTGCTTGCGTGATCGCAATGGTGCCACTCACAGGAAGATTTTCAGAAAAATGAGAAAGAGAAAGTTGAGACATAACCAAAAAATAGTATCTTCTTTTTTTTCAACGCTCAACTCATAACTGCACGGATCATGGGCTACGAGCTATCTGACTCTGAAGGATTCCTTGTGCATGCGTAGCATATGCATTGCCCTCATTTTGCTTGGCAGGCTCGTTGAGTGAAAAACAATGAAAGTACCAATGATGTAATTTGCACACGATGCGCTGCATCAAATAAATGAACATTCGCTGCCAAGGTGATCGTTGCTGGCAGAAAAAAGCGCGTAGAGGAATTGTTTCTTCAATAAGTTTTTTCCAAAATTCTAGCGTTGCTTCCTTGGTATAGGCTTGCGCTGATTGCACCCCATTCTCAGTGAGTTGGGAGCGTAAGCAGGTGTTTTCTTTGAGCTCTTTAAGGTGAGCGAGTAATTCTTTAAGTGACGTCGCTACTAAGTAATTTTCACCAGGATCTCCATCCGCTGCAAACGCAGAATCAGAACCACCAATAAAAGGTACTCCCGCTAACCACGAATTATAAAGCTTTGTGGCTGGCTTGTTGAGATAAGAGGCGCGAGAAAAACTACGAATTCCAACAACGCAATCAATGTCACTATAGTCGCTCCAATCGCGTGGTTCTCGAATAAGAAAGCGAAGTCCCAGTTCCTTATATAATCTTTCAGACCATTCTTGTGAGCGAAGTTCTGGAGCAAGATTTTGTATTTCACCAAAGAAGCAGATGTTTTCAAAACGATTGCCACGTGATGGATCTCGTTTTTTGAGAAAGGGCTGTGGCCAATGAGGAACAAAAATGGAATAGGGAAGAAAACGAGCATATTTTCTATTTTCGACTAAATGCAAATCAGCTGCCCGATGTGGTGTTCCATCAGCAAGAATATCGATAAGAAATAGACCGTAGCTTTTTGGCGGCCGTTTCAAGGAGGGGTTTAAAAGTTTACTCATGGTGATAAAAATTCCCGTACTCAAAAAAGATGGAAACTCTGTGGAAAGGGTGCAATCCAGACCCGCTTTTTGAAGAAAACTCCATGTCTGGTAGACCCAACAGGTGACCATCGCGCTCTTACTTAGAGCATCATAGTGAATGGGCGTTCCTTCTTCCCATTTTTTTCTCCATTCATAGGTAGGCAGCAAAGATTCCATGATTCGAAAGGAAACTTTTTCAAAAAAAATAATGGGAATTTTTTTCTGAGTTTTTTTTTGGAGATACCTAGCGAATTGCTCGAGTAACAAAAAGGGTAGAAACGGATAGGTTTCATAGAAACGGGCACATCTTGCAAAGAGGATGGAGGCGTTCTTTGAGGTCTTTGCTGATTCTTCCCAGTAGAAAGAAAGAAGTGGATACTCTGGCTTTTTTTTGTGTGATTCAAAGGAGTAAAAGGAAGCATCAAGACTATTTTCGAGCGAAAATGCAGCCTTGCTCCAGAATCCTGCTAATCGACTATCTTTCGCCAAAGTCTCACGAGTAGATAGCCGGAATTTGATGGCTTTTTGGTGATCTCTTACAAAGGAGGTATCATGTTCTAGATGCTCGTCTAATGAGTCTTTTAGAGAAGCCAGTGTTTCTAAAATGGCATCTCCCCCATGAGCAGCAGCACAAGCTGCTAGGCAATATTGGATAGCCTCATCCTCAGCGCCGATGTGAGTTGCCTCTGCGGCTTTAATAAGCAAGCAAAGATCTTCCTTGATGAAGTCGATAAGCACATTCCAGGCATGCTCGAGACGTGGATCTTTTTTGAAAGTAGTTTTGCTGCGATCAAGATGGATCGAGGCAAGATAAGCAGCCTTATAGGCGGCTCTTCGCCAGCGATGAATGAGTAATGTGTGTGAGAAAACATCACCTTGAGGATCATGAAGCTTGATGTGTTGTGCTTTTTGAAACAAAGACGCTGCCTGTCCTGCATAATGCGCGACTTCTGGCAGAGTCGAAGAATAGAGGATCGAGGCTCTAGATGCTTGGTCGATTTCTTGGTCAAAGTTTTTTGAATCTTGTGCCTGTGCAAAAGCTATCCAGTAACGGTATGCAGAACCGGCTTCTCTCGTTTCATTTCTACTGAAAGCCCAATGTAAGCTTTTTGATGTTTTCAGTTGATGATCCAAGTAATAATTGCCTTCTTGATTCGAATAACTGAGAAGTGCAATCTCCTGAAGATAACTCGCTCCTTGAGGTTGCAGTATTGCTGTAGCTTGTCCTTGCTCATGGACGAACCTGGCCTCATCACTCGCTAGCCTCCAATATTCTGCGAGTCTCTCATCGCCGATAGCAGCAGCCTTAAGAGCTTGTTGACGATAACGAGCAATTTCTGTTTTTGGTTCTCTCTTGATTAAAAAATCCATGACCGCTTTTGATGAAAAAATCTATCGTAGGACTCGGTCAGCGTAACAAATGAATTGTTGGCTCCGAGTCAAGAGAAAGCGTTCTAATTCAGATTTTTTCCCCCAATCATGAGCTGCCTGGGGAAGGGTCATTTGAAGTAATTTTTTCCAACGCTCTAGTGTGGCTTCTCGCGTGTAGGCAGTAGCTGCTAGGGATCCATGTGTGACGATATGCTGGCGAAAGAGGGGTGCTTCTTTGAGTTTTTTTAAATGTTGGAAGATCTCCTCAGGGCTACTTCCGACCAGATAATCACGACCAGGATGACCATCGGCTTGATAAGCAGAATCATGTCCTCCAATAAAGGGAACCTGAGCGAGCCATGCGTTATAGAGCTTAGTGGCTGGTTTATGAAGATGTCTTGCTAAAGAAAAATCACGAATGGCAATCACCCCATCTACATCACTATAATCGTGCCAACGATTTGGCGCTCGTATTTCTAAAACGATACCAAGTTCTCGGGAGAGTTTTTCTTGCCACGCATGAGACTGAAGTTCTGGAGCAAGATTATTTCTGTCTCCGAAAAAAGCAATTTTTTCAAAAAGAGAACCACGTGCGCGGTTGCGCGCGACGAGATGAGGTTGTGGCCAATGAGGCATAAACATGGAGCGTGGTAATCTCATGGCATGCGCTCTGTTTTGAACAAGATGCAGGTGCGCTTCAGGATGAGGGAGCCCATCGGCAACAATGTCGACAAAAAAGAAATTTCGATAGCACGATCTTGTTTGAAGTGATCTTTTTCCTTTGGCTTTAGAGTTGATTGAGCTAACGAGGTGACTCATCGCAATAATAATACCACCCTTTTCAGGCAACTCTTCTACGAGAGAGCATGGAATGCCAGATTGAATGAGCAAGGCCCATGTTTGGTAAATCCAGCACTGAGCAGCAGCACGCTTGCCTTGTTCTTCAAGAGGCAGGACCTCTCCTTGTTCCCATGCTTTGATCCAATCGTGATCTGGAAATTGTTCTTTGGGTAAGCAAAAGCAAATATGCATAAAGAGAGCTTGTCTTAGGCGGAGATGGGGTAATGGGTAAATAGGGCGTTTCGTGAAATAAAACTATAATTGGTCTGTTCTTGTGATTCAATTTGTCTGCGGGCTAGCCCGCATATTTCGTACCGATTCTGCTGCGGCTTGCGAACACCTGATGGATACTGCGTCAGCTTTGAATTGCTCCTCGGGCAACACCCGTGCTTGGGAGAGCCTGGGGTAGAATGCCGTAACCGTTAGGTTAGGGGCAAGCCCGTAAGAGCGAGCCGAGCAGGTGCGAGCGAGTCAATATGTACTCATACAGCCGTCGTCAGACTTCATCACTCGCCTTACCCCATCCGCCTTCGCGTCCTCCTCGTCACGATCAGGATGAAATATCCGGGCTAAGCTTGTTGCCATTTAACCTTTACGCTTTTAAGGTCAATCTTTACCTTGATAAACTCTTCTATATTTTTGATTCTGTGAATGTTTTTTTTCAAGATTGGTCTAGTAATCATGGCAATGTGCGTAGTCAATCTGTGCTGGTGCTACTGAGAATAGCGCAATGGTTTGATCGATTTCCTGTATGCATACGGTGGATAGGATTCCCATATTTTCTTTTTTATCATCTCTTTGTTGTTTGGATTCTTGGAATAGAGCTCCACTACAAGGCAAAGATTGGTTCTGGTTTAAGACTCTTCCATGGAGTAGCAACGGTCATTCATGAATCCGTAGTGATCGGGAAAAACTGCTCGCTCCGCCATTCCACCACCATAGGAATGAGGCATGAAAATGAAGCTGTTCCCATTCTTGGTGACAATGTTGATATTGGGTGTCAGAGCGTGATTATTGGGCCCATTCATATTGGCAATGGCGCCGTGATTGGTGCTGGATCAGTAGTGCTTCATGATATCCCTGCACATGCTGTTGTTGCTGGCAACCCGGCACGTATTTTATGAAGTTTCTTTTTTTGTCTGCAGGCGCGCATCTTGCCTTAGATCCTCATGCTCAAAAATCCTCTGGGGGAGCGGAATTGCAAGTAGCTTTGCTTGCACGTGAGCTTGTCAAAAGAGCTTATCCGGTCACCTTGCTTGTGAGTGCTCACGATCAAAAGGATGATTTTTATTGTGAAGGAATCAAGATACGTGTTGTGAGAAAGTTTGATAGTGGCGCTTTGTGGGAAACATGTTTGGCGATTCCTTCAGTTCTACGGGCTCTTTCAAAAGAAAAACCTGATGTTGTTGTTGTCTATGGATGGACCGCTTGGCTCTATCTTTTAGCACAAGTAAGAATTTTTTTGCCCTATCGTTTGGTTTTTGTCTGTGCACTGGATTCTGAAATTGAAGAAAACTTTTCTTATACAAATTTTCTTAAAAGATGGCTCTTTCAACGAGGCATGAAGCTCGCTAATGTCCGCTTTGGTATTACCGAGCATCAACAAAAACTCTTCCATGCACAAGGCATGACCTGTTTGTTAACACGCCTGCTCATACAAAAAGCCTCATCCCACTCATTGAGCAACAATGATAAACCCATTGATCTGCTCTGGGTCGCTCGATGTCATGAGGTAAAACAGCCGCTTCTTTTTTTAGAACTTGCGCGCAGGTGCGGGCCATATCGCCTTCAGATGATCTGTTCCAAACAAGATGAAAAGCTCTGGAATAGAGTCAAAGAGGAAGTGCAAGATTGTCAGAACATCGAATTTTTAGAATCCGTTCCCTACCGCGAGATTCAATCGTATTTTGATCGCGCTAAGATTTTTGTGAACACCTCCATTGAGGAAGGAGTACCCAATACCTTTATTCATGCAGGTCTAGGCCATACGGCTATTGCTTCTCTGCGTGTCAATCCCGACGGGATGTTTGATCATTTTCATGCCGGTTGCTGTGCTCTTAACGACAAAGAGAAATTTTTTACATCTATTAAACAACTTCTCTCTAACACGTCCTTATTATCTCTTGCACAAGAGGAATCAGCGCATTTTGTGCGTGCCTGGCATGATAATGAAAAAAATCTCCAAGCTTTTATTGAAGGGGTTCTAGGATGAAACGGGTCCTGCACGTTATTGATCATTTAGGTTTAGGAGGGGCACAGTCTGTTTTGGTTGATTTGGTGACATTAATAAATCGGAAAGAATGGCATTGTGAAGTCGCCGTGATGCATGGGAGAGGGGTTTTTAGAGAGATATTGGAACGTCATGATATTACTGTGCATGAGCTCTCTGCCTCACGCTGGCCGCCGCACTATATTCCTTCATTGGTAAAGCTCCAGGCCAACTTTGATCTCCTCCATTTTCATCTTTCAGGTGCTAATTGGATTGCAAAGCCGCTAGCTGCTATTGTGGGCGAGCAGCCGCGTATTGCGCATGATCATGCGAGTGCTGACCTGCGCTTTCGGGGACTGGGTTCTCTTTTTATGGATGCTCATATGCATCGCTTTTCCTCTCATACCATTGCCGTGAGTCCTGAGGTAAAATTTTTTTTGACCCACTATGAAGCACTTCCAGAAGAATCAGTGACCGTGATTGCTAATGGCATTAATACAGAAATATTTCGTCCATCGACCTTAGATGAAAAGGAGGAAGCTCGTCTATTTTTCGGACTCAAAAAAAGAGATTTTATTATTGGTAGCGTAGGACGTTTAGCATTAGAAAAAAATCAAACACTCTTTCTTCAAGCCGCAGCACAAGCTCTTGCCCAAGGACTGAGCGCTACATACCTCCTTGCAGGAACTGGACCTCAAGAAGAAAGACTTCACAATCTTGTTGCTGAACTTGGCATTAAAGATCACGTTCGCTTTTTAGGACACGTCGAGGATCGTGTCAGACTCTACCGAGCCCTAGATCTCTTTGTACTGACCTCTCATTATGAAGGGCTCCCTATGGCGCTTTTGGAAGCCATGGCTTCAGGAGTGCCTGTCGTGAGCACCGACCTTGCGGGAATTCATCACGCCTTAGAAGGAGGACGTCACGGAATCCTCATCCCTCCTGGTGATCTCGAGGCCTTGACGCAGTGTCTTCTGCATGACAACAATACCAAGTTCCAACAATCTGCTCTCAGTGCACGTCAGAAAATAGAAACTGATTTTAGCGCCCAACATGCTGTTAAAAAATTAGAAAAACTCTATGAGTCCCTTGTCTTGAATAAGAGAGCTTTATTTTGAATGGGCCTCCATGAAGCGTTGTTTGAAACACAGTTTTTTCATGGTAACTTTTAAAAAGAAAATTGAACCCCATCACTCGGTTTAAAATAGCAGCAGAACAAGAAATAGACTAAAACCTAAAAACCTAAAAAGCTAATGACAACTCGTCCCATTAAAGCAAGGCAATCCTTCGGAACTATATCGTCACAAAAGACAGCTAAGACAGCTAAGACAGCTCTATCCCCCCTTAGCAGCCCATCAATTTCCAAGAGTATCTTCGAAAATGTTACATTAGAAAACATTTATCATGCCATTAAATATTTGCCCAAGGATGCCTTGCTTGCGTGTGATCGTTTTTTTAAGTACCGAAGTAATTCTTTAAGCGCTGCTGATGATTCTATCAATTCACAAAAAAAATCAATATTTCACGTGGCTATTGAATATTTATATCCTGCAACAATGCTTCAAGAAGCAATTGACAAGGTACTAGAAGATTGGCAGAAGAGCCCTGTTGTACTCAGTCCAGGTCAAGAGAATGGGAGGATTGATAACCCTCAGATGGAACACCACAAAGAATTATTGTCTCAATTAAAAAAGGCTCAAAACAGCCAAACGTCCACATATTCTCCACCCATGGATTATAGTGATCTAGGTGTTTTTAGAGCAACACACACTTTGTCGAGTAACAAAAGCAATGAAAAGGGCTTCTATGAGACCATACTTGACGATGTAGAGGCATATAAAAAAGCACTCCAAGAAAAATTCGCATCCACTAATACAGACGCAGCAACAAACACTCTAGCAGAGCAAGACAAAGAGAAAAATCTCAAGCTATTGTTGCGACGGATACCTGAAGCTGTCAGGGAAAAGATTACTTTCGATCCTGCTTCAAGTTCCAGCCCGAATACTACACGCTGATTGTGACCAGGAAGCTGGGAAGTTATCATAGATACTGCGTGATACCGTTTGTTTTTTAAAATGGTATAAAACTTCTGGACAAAAAATTCTGCAATTCATCCGAGACGGCTATATCTTCACGCATCAAGACTCTCGGAACAGACACCATCTATTTCACGGGTTGTTTTAAAATGCATTTTGGCAATTTGCGGCAGAATCTGTGGCCCCTTCTCTTTGAGAAGCTTGGCAACAGTCTCTTTGACTTTTAAAGAAACGCCTTTTGGGAGCACGGCTCCTAAATTTTTCCCTTCTCGTTCCAACCAATTAATAAAACCTTCTCGTGCAATAATAGAGGCAGCAGCAACTGCGTAATCTGACTCTGCCTTGGTTCGCTGGGTGAGCTCGATTTTTTTGCCTTTTGCTTGTAAAGCACGCTCAAGCACACGTTCATTAGCAAATTTATCTGAAAGAGCTCGGGGACAGTCGGGAACGCGTTGACAAAGATTTTCCAAAACTTGGGCATGTCCCCAGGCAAGGAGAGAGTTAAGATTTTTAAAACTTTTATAAAGCTCATTATATTTTAATGGCGAAATCAGCACGCGCTCTATCGGTGCTTGGGAATTACGAATAAGAGCGGCAAGATCACGGATTTTTTGATCACTGCTAATGCCTTTACTATCACGCACACCATGATCACGAAAGTACTTTGCCAGTCGCTCATCAACATAAACACCAGCAATGACAAGAGGTCCCAAAAAATCTCCCTTGCCACTCTCATCAATACCAAAGTGTGGCGCAAATTGTTCCGGTGAGTGCACCTCGTCATAGCCTAATAATGCGACCCCCGTGATCTCAGGCTCTAGCGTGAAGGTAATGAAATCTTCGATGCCTTTTCCTTGAAGGAGGAGCTTAGGTCCTTTTTCATAAACAGTAATGGAGAGAGACCCGAGATGACCTGCAAACAAGGTGTACGGTTTCTCTGATAAAACAAAAGAACGATGCTTTAAGAGAGTCTGTAATTTCTCTGCTTGTACTTTTGTTAAAGCAACTGTGTGTGAGTGGAGAGGTGGCGGCATAGAGGCTTCAGAGCGTGCATGGATACATATTAGGATTTTTGGAGTAACGTTTCCTGACACAATGTTACGTCATGTTCTGGGTAGTCGAGTGTGTAATGTAGTCCCCGGCTCTCTTTGCGACTCATCGCAGATTGAACCATGAGCGTTGCTGTCGTAACAAGATTGCGTAGTTCGAGGAGATCAACTGATATTTTAAAGTTCCAATAAAATTCTTGGATTTCCATTTCAAGATTTTTCAGGCGCTTTGCAGCACGTTGAAGACGTTTATCAGTACGTACAATACCCATATAATCCCACATCAGGCGCCGTATTTCATCCCAGTTATGATGGATGACCACCCCCTCATCGTGATCATGAGTCTCACCTGCATTCCATTGAGGGAGGATAAAATTATTTGTGGGGAAAGATTGTTCGCGTATATCAGCCTCCGCTCTAGCAGCCATAACAAGGGCTTCGAGCAGTGAGTTGCTTGCAAGGCGATTGGCTCCATGTAAACCAGTACATGCAGTCTCTCCAATAGCATAGAGACCGGGAAGCGTAGTCCTTGCATAGAGATCAGTTTTGACGCCACCACATTGATAGTGAGCCCCAGGAACAACAGGAATGGGTTCTCTTGTCATATCAATGCCATGCTGCTGACAGACTTCATTGATTTTTGGAAAACGTGTTTTTAAAAAAGAAGAAGATTGATGACTAATGTCGAGATACACACATTCATCGCCTCTTTTTTTCATTTCAGCATCAATGGCTCGCGCCACAATATCACGCGGGGCAAGTTCCAAGCGTTTGTCATAAGACTCCATAAAACGTTCACCTGCACTGTTGAGTAAAATACCTCCCTCGCCACGTACCGCTTCGGAAATCAGAAATGATTTTGCCTTTGGATGATAAAGACATGTGGGATGAAATTGCATAAATTCCATGTTGGCAATAGCCGCACCAGCACGCCATGCCATGGCAATACCATCGCCAGTTGCGATATTCGGATTAGTCGTATAAAGGTAGACCTTCCCGCACCCACCGGTAGCAAGAATGGTGACATCCGTTGGGAGCGTGATGACGCGGCCTTTTGTTTGATCCAGGATGTAGAGCCCAACACAACGGGGTTTTGCTCTTTTGAGGGAAGTCATATCCAACAAAGAACCAATATTATTCTCACATAATTTCTCGGTCGTAATGAGATCTACGGCCATATGATTTTCAAGCACAGTAATATTAGGATGCTTAAGTACCGCTGTAATTAAAGTTTCCTCAATCTCTAATCCAGTTTTGTCACGAGCATGTAAAATACGACGTTTGGAATGACCTCCTTCTTTACCTAAATCCAGTTCATAACTTCCAGATGAATCAATTCTCTTATCAAAATGCATCCCAAAGGAAATGAGTTCAGAAATACACGCGGGACCTTCCTTTAGGATGGTTCTCACAACTTGCTCGTTACATAATCCATCACCTGCAATGATGGTATCACGCACATGAAGTTCCGTAGAATCCTCGTCGCTGGTCACACAGGCAATACCACCTTGGGCCCATGCGGTATTTGAATCAGCTTGAGAGCGTTTTGTGATGATTGTGACCAAGCCATGTTCTGCAGCCTTGAGTGCAAAACTCAGTCCAGCAATACCACTGCCAACGATGACATAGCGAAGCGGTTTCATGTGATTAAGAAGCCTCGTTCTACGTGCAGAGAAATATCATATTTTCTAATACTCATTTCTTAACCCAGATATTTCATACGCATCTACTGCGGAGACCGGGAATCCTTATGGATGCTGCGCCCAAGCTCGAAGTCTTCCTCGGGCAATATGTACTCACAGAGTGGTTTTCAGACTTCATCACTCGCCTTACCCTATCAGTCTTCGCAGTCTCCTCGTCACGATCAGTATGAAATATCCGGGTTAAGGCTATATTATCAATGAGCCTGGTTTCTCCAATGTTGAGAGCCACAAGTAGACGAGCTGAAGTCGTGCCAAGGGCAAGTTTTTTCAGTGGTTGAAGCCTCTGCTCATCGAGAATTTGGACGTAATCTATGGTAGCTTCTGGAATAGTCATGAGTCCTTTTCGCGTAAAATCAAGAAGGGCTGAAATATCAGATTCACCACTGAGGGCACGGGCTTTCGCCTCTCTAAGAGTTTCATAAATTTTGCAAGCCATTCTGCGCTCCTTGCTTGAAAGCCTTTGATTGCGAGAGCTCATGGCAAGGCCATCCTTTTCGCGTACGGTAGGGTGCGATATTACTTCAATGGGAAAGTGTAAGTCTCGCACGAGACGCCTTGTAATGATGAGTTGCTGCCAATCTTTTTCTCCAAAGACAGCATGGGTTGGAGTAATGATATTAAAGAGCTTCGTGAGTATCGTCACGACTCCACTAAAGTGACCGGGACGTGAAGCCCCACATAGGTTCACTGACAGTTCATCTTCAAAAACCTTAATCGAGCTATCCAAGGGATATATCTCCTTAACACAAGGAGAGAATAGAAAATCAGCTCCTGATTTTTCGCAAAGCACTTGATCAGCCTGCAGAGTCCGTGGGTACAAGTCAAAATCCTTTGCCACATGAAATTGTTTTGGATTAAGAAAAATTGAAACAACCACGGTACCATTTTCTCCTGCTCGCTTGCGTGCGTGACTAATGAGGGATGCATGTCCTTGATGCAGGGCTCCCATCGTTGGCACAAAGATCAAAGGCTTGGTAGCACTTGAACATGCTTGCTGCATAAGAGAGATGTCTTCAAGTGTACGCATATATATTTTTGCCTAAATGAATGTTAGGATTTTTTGCGTTAGGAGTTTGTGGGGCTAAAAAAAGGCCCTATGAAGCTTGGAATTTTGCAATGACTTTTGAACATTCTTGTTCATTGAACATCCATTGGTATCTGCTTGTGTGGGGTGGCTAGAAAGTTTAGACGAGGTCAACATTCTAGAATAAAAACAACCTGCAATTCATCCGTAAAATATTATTACGATTTTTTTGGGGATGGTAACGCTGATGCTTTCTGTGCTGCAGGTGCTTTCTGTTTGAGTAGCTGTTCCTGAATTTTTGTCGGGCCACTCGTTGATTTCACGTAGACTATAGAAATAATAAGTGTGAGGAGAAAAAACAAACCACCCAGCCAGACCGTGAATTTGTTGAGAATGGTACTTGTCTGTGTGCCAAAGAGATTATCGGTCATGCTACTCCCAAAAGCAGCTCCGAGTCCCTCGCTCTTGGGACGTTGCATTAAGACAACAACAATCATTAGAAAAGAAACAATAACAAGACAGGTAGTAAGAAAAGGAAGCAAAAGCCACATAGTTCGGGGATTATTCTACGAGTGCTTGCCTTTTGTAAAGACGTAAAACAGCATTTCTAGCGAGGTCGTCAGCATCCATAATTTCCTCTAGTGTCGGTTCGGCAATAACAGGAATCTCTTGCATGGTTGAGGCCACATACTGCCAAATATTTGGAAAGGAAATTTTTTCTTCAAGAAAAAGTTGAACAGCTTCTTCATTGGCAGCATTGAGGACTGCAGGCAAGGTGCCTCCAATACTTCCTGCTTCTCTTGCTAAATGGAGTGCAGGGAAGATATCGTGACGAGGTTCTTCAAAATGAAGGGCTCCAATTTTTGGTAAATCAAGAAAATCACACGGACCTGCTATACGCTCAGGATAAGTAACCGCACACTGAATGGGGAACATCATGTTACTCTCACTCATTTGTGCTAAAATCGAGCCATCCACAAATTCCACCATCGAATGAACGATACTTTCCGGATGAATCACAACATCGATTTTTTCCATCGCAATACCAAAAAGGTGGTGCGCTTCGATCATCTCAAGACCTTTATTAAAGAGGGTAGCAGAATCAATAGTAATTTTAGGTCCCATCTCCCAAGTCGGATGGCGTAACGCCATTGATGGGGTGACCTTCTCTAATTGCTTGGCTGTTGTTGTACGGAAAGGGCCGCCAGAACAGGTGAGAATCAGCCTGCGAACAGTTGCAGGGTCGCGTCCTTCAAGACATTGAAAAAGAGCGTTGTGCTCGCTATCAACAGGAAGAACATGGCATTTGTTTTCCCGAGCAGTTTTCATGACTTGATGTCCTGCCATCACTAAAATTTCTTTACTCGCAACAGCAATATTTTTACCTGCTTGCAAAGCAGCAAGAGCAGGTTTTAAACCCGCAGTGCCTACGATTGCGATTAATATTAATTCAGCTTGGCTTAGGGTTGCGAGTTTGATGAGACCTTCCTCGCCGTAGTAAATATCGGGGGCAGGGGATAGCAAATGAAGGGTTTCATGTAACAGTTGTGCCTGTGCTTTGTCTTTTGCGCAGAGGGTTAGCCCGGATATTTCATACCGATCTACTGCGGAGGTCAGGAAGCCAGATGGATGCTGCGCCCAAGCTCGAAGTCTTCCTAGGGCAGTACGAAACATAAAGCCGTCGTCAGGCTTCATCACTCGCTTTACCTCATCAGGCTTCGCATCCTCCTCGTCACAATCAGTATGAAATATCCGGGCTAGAGCCTGAAATTCTTGTGCAAGATTTGCCAGAGCATGATGGTTGTTGTAGCAAGAAAGACCGATGATTTTCATGCGCTCAGGCAGAGCGCGAGCAACTTTGGCAGCACTTCTCCCAATCGAGCCAGTTGCTCCTAAAATGACAACACGACGAGAAAGAGAATAGTCACGCATAGCAAGCTATAAAGAGCGAAGAGTGAGGCATGAAGAGTATAAAAAAATTACCGTGCTTCTAACGTGCCCTTCTCAATTTAATACACTATATTTTAAAAGTGAGTAAGTATTAGCTGAAAAAACTTTACCACTAGCAAGACTCTCATGGAGCTGCCTTAGATTACTTTTCCCAAATCATTACCTGAAGTATAAAATAAAAAATTGGAGCAGTAAAAAGGATGCTGTCTATTAAATCAAGCCCTCCGCCAATGCCTGGTAAAGTATTACTAGAATCCTTTGTTTGCAAGGTACGCTTGAGGAGTGATTCTGCCAGATCACCTGCAATAGCGGCAATACCGAGGATTAAAGAAATGATAAAGACGCTTGTAAAATGTAAGAGTGGTACCTTGTGTTGAAAAAAAATAAAAAAAAGCGAACCGCTCAACAGTCCGAAAAGAAGAGCTCCAATACATCCTTCCTTGGTTTTTGTCGAACTTACATGAGGAAAAAAACCATGACGTCCAAAAAGACTACCACAGACAAAAGCACCGACATCTGTGAATTTCGTCACGACTAAAAGAAAAAGAACATAATATTGTCCTGTTAAGATTCCATGAATATCACGCGGTGTAAGATAAATAATTTTTGAGACAAAAGAAAAAAGCCACGGGATATAAATAATGCCAAGAAGCGTGAAAGCAATGGCATCGGCCATTTCACGTTTTAGCGTAAAAGATAATAATGTCTTAGAGAAAAGTATCAGTACTAGGAAAGACAAAAGCATAGCCTCAAAAATAAAAATTCCTCCTCCGTTCTCCGAAAAAGGACTTCCAAAACGTGGATTGCGTAGTAGATAAAAATTGCCGCAAAGCAGAATAATGCCTGCACAATAACCAAGGCGCCAATGACGTGGAATCGAGGCAACCTTTAGCAGCCAGAAGTATTCCCATAGAGAGCCGAGTGCTGCCGCAGCAATGAGCAAGCAGTAGCCATTTTCTGATTGAAAAACAACCGTCGTAACAATGAGGGACCAAAGCGTCAGGGTGCTAAGCAAGCGAGGGACCAAAGAGGTAGGGATAGGCTTCATGAAGTTATCAACTCTAGTAAGAATATGTCGAAAAGGGAATTTATTTTGACCCATATTTCGAGATCATTGGTTGATTATGTTTGCACATTATTGATCACATGCATGTTATCCCGGATATTTCATACCGATTCTGCTGCAGCTTGCCAACATCTGATGGATACTGCGTCAGCTTCGAATTGCTCCTCGGGCAACACCAATGCTCGGTAGAGCCTGGGCTAGAAACTGGAAGAAAAAATTATTTTGTAAAATATATAGCTTTCTCATTTTCATTCTTAAGTTTAAGCTTTTCTACTTGAAAATTACTTCTTGCTATAATTGCTAAAAAACACTGCTAACAAAATATACTATGGCCAAAACTGAAGAAAATATTGCCGCTACTGTTCTAAAAAATTCCGGGCTAAGTGAAAAAGCCGCGGCCGCGCGCGCTAAGAATCTAGATCTTGCTATTCAGCAAATTGCAAAGGATTACGGAGATGGTGCCATTATGAGGCTTGGAGCAGAAGGCTCTAAGGGGATTTCCGTGATTCCTACTGGTAATCTTTTGATTGATCGCGCTCTTGGTGTGGGAGGTTTTCCTCGTGGAAGAATTATTGAAATTTATGGACCAGAGTCCTCTGGAAAAACCACCCTGACTCTTAGTGTGATTGCCCAAGCTCAAAAAAGTGGTGGTCTTGCTGCCTTTATTGATGTGGAACATGCTTTAGACCCTATCTATTCGCGCAAGCTCGGAGTGAACCTAGAAGATCTTCTTGTCTCACAGCCAAGCTCAGGTGAAGAGGCACTGCGTATTTGTGAAACACTCGTTCGCTCTAATGCTCTGGATGTTGTTGTTCTTGACTCTGTTGCTGCCCTAGTGACTAAGACCGAGCTAGAGGGAGAGATTGGAGATTCTGTTGTAGGAGCACAAGCTAGGCTCATGAGTGCCGCTATGAGGAAACTGACTGCCTTCATTTCTAAAGCCGATACGTGCGTGATTTTTACGAATCAAATTCGTGAAAAAATTGGTGTGATGTTTGGTAATCCAGAAACCACACCAGGAGGTAAGGCTTTGAAATTCTATTCAAGTGTCCGTATCGACATCCGTCGAATAGGTGCTATCAAAATCACTGATGGCACTGTAACTGGCAATCGAACACGTATCAAAGTAGTTAAAAATAAAGTCGCCCCTCCCTTTACCGAAGCAGAGTTTGACATCATGTATAACGAGGGTATTTCTAACACTGGGTCATTGCTCGATCTTGCACTCGAAAAAAACATTATTGAGAAGCGTGGTTCTTGGCTTAGTTATAAAGGCAATCAACTTGCCCAAGGACGGGATGCAGGCAAAGAAGCACTCAAAAACGATCCCGCGCTTTATGCCGAAATTGAGAGTGCCGTTAAGACAGCCCTGGCCGAAGAAAAATGATTTAGTAATTTGACTAAAACTAAAGTTGTAACAGCATTTGTCCGTGTGCAATCGCGTACCCGCTTTCTCGAGCGTTAGCTATAGTGTATTAAATTGAGAAGGGCGCGTTAGAAACACAGTAATTTTTTCTTTGAGCACACGGCCAAAGATCGAGACGCTATCCAACGATAAGGTAAGATCTGCGAACACAGTCCTAACCCGCATATTTCATACCGATTCGGCTGCGAAGACCGGGAAGCTAGCCCCGATATTTCACGCCGATCACCTGCGGAGACCGGGAAAGGAGGGTGGATCCTGCGTTAGACTCACGTTGTGACTTGGGCAAAACCAGTGCTCGGGAGAGCCTGGGGTAGACTGCCGTAACCGTTAGGTTAGGGGGGCAGCCTGTAAGGGCGAGCCGAGTAAGGTGCGAGCGAGTCAATATATACACATACAGCCCGGCGTCAAAATGCTCGTCTGCGTTGACTCGCTTGGCGAAGCTCGCCTCGCCCTTTGAAGGTCTGCCTCAAAGAGCCTACAAATTCTGGGCAGTCTCCCCCGCGGTCTCTTGGATCGCCGGTGGTACCCCATCAGCATTCGCAGTCTCCTCGTCACGATGAGTATGAAATATCCTGGCTAAACAAAACTACGTAGCAATTTCATTGCTGCCACATCTTCTGCTAAATCTTTACCTTTTGGTGTTTCTAAAATTTTAGGGATCAGGGCTAGTTCCTCTGCTTGCATAATCCAGCGAAAGGCCTCTAAACCTATTTTTCCATTTTTTGGATCTCCAAGATTGGCATGACGATCGACCCGAGAACCAAGTGCCGCCTTTGATTCGTTGATATGCAGAGCGCAGAGTTTTTTTAATCCAATGATACAATCGAATTGATCAAAGACCTTTTGTGTTCCGTGAAGAGCAGAAAGATCATAGCCGCCGGCAAAGACATGTGCCGTGTCAAGGACAAAACGCAGGCGCTCTGGATCGTCCACATGCGCGAGTATGTCAGCCAGTTCCTCAAAACGAGAGCCAAGGCAGCTACCTTGGCCTGCCGTTGTTTCTAAGGCAATGCGAACCTTGAGGTTGGGGTGCTCTGCGTGAATTTGATTGAGACTATGAACAATACAGCGAAGACCAGCAATCTTTCCTTTCCCAAGATGAGATCCGGGATGAAGGATCAAAAACGGAATTTCTAACTTATCACAACGCAGTAATTCTTCGGCTAGTGAGCGTAGTGATTTTTCATGATTTAGTGAGTTTTCAGTAGCTAAATTAATCAGATATCCTGCATGTGCAAGCACTGCTCCAAGGTTCTTACGTAGAGGGTGTTGAGTAAATGCATGAATTTCCTCAACTAAAAAAGGCTTAGCAAACCATTGGATATTATTTTTTACAAAAATCTGCATGGCCGTACACCCTATGGCAACTGCACGTTCGATGGCTCGTGCAGCCCCTCCAACTGTGGGAATATGAGAACCAAGTAAGATCATTATTTTTAAAAGTAGACGTTGAAATTTCAACAATCCCTATCAATTTGCTTTCATACAATTAAAATTTTTCTAAAAAAAAAGAATTTCTTCTTGCACTTGTTCTCTTTTCCACTAAATTCACCCCTCACGGTCTTCCAAAAGCTTCCAGATTCACATGTTTTCATGTCTCTTGGATTCTCACAAAATACTTAGTTAGATGAGAAAAAAGCGAAGTCCCAACAAACATTATGCCAACTATCAATCAACTCGTACGAAAAGGACGCCGCAAGGTGCTGGTAAAATCAAAGTCACCAGCATTAGTGAACTGTCCCCAGCGTCGTGGCGTTTGCGTTCAAGTAATGACTCGTACGCCTAAGAAACCGAACTCAGCCTTGCGAAAGGTTGCAAAAGTCCGTTTAACCAACGGCCAGGAAGTCATTGCTTATATTCCTGGTGAAGGTCATAACTTGCAAGAACACTCTATCGTTCTTGTTCGCGGAGGAAGAGTTAAAGATCTTCCTGGAGTTAGATATCATATTGTGCGAGGTACCCTAGATAGTCTTGGAGTTGATGGTCGACGTCGTAGTCGCTCTAAATACGGCGCAAAACGCCCTAAAGCAGGGGAGGAAGCAAAGACTGCCAAGACTACTGGCAAGAAGAAATAGGCAGGTCTCTCAAGCCAATTAATACATTTTTTATTTTTGAAAACAAAATCATCACACTCAGACAACACTAGGACTGTAAATTCTTACAGCTTGTAACCTGCAACCCGCTCCAATCTATGTCTCGCCGTAAACGTGTCATCCATAAAGAAGTCAAACGTGATCTTCGCTATGCCAACCCATTGGTAGCGCGTTTGATCACATCCGTGATGCGTGCAGGTAAGCGCTCTATTGCAGAAAAAATTGTCTACACAGCGATCGAGACAACACGTTCCGTGAGCGAGGTTGGAGACCCTCTGGATGTCTTAGAAAAAGCAGTTGAAAATATTCGTCCTCGACTTGAGGTGAAAAGCAGGCGTGTGGGAGGGGCAACTTACCAAGTTCCCATGGAAGTTCCTATGGACCGTTCGCTTGCCTTAGCAATGCGCTGGATTGTTGGATTTGCACAAAAACGTAAAGGTATTCCAATGGCAAGGGCTCTTTCCAATGAGCTAAAAGACGCTTCTCTCGGTCAGGGAGCCGCCATTAAAAAAAGAGATGATCTCCACAAGATGGCGCAAGCTAACAGAGCTTTTGCTCACTTCCGTTGGTAGAATGTAATAACATTCATCTATATTCTGTTACGATCTTCTCTGCTGCTGCTTAATAACACTACCCTCATTTATAATTTTTAAATATGGCTGTCACTAAAATCGATACCACAAATCCGAACTCTCCGGATCGCGCTTTCCTTCTGGAAAGAACGCGTAATATTGGTATTTGTGCGCATATTGATGCTGGTAAAACAACGCTCACAGAACGTGTTTTATTCTACACCGGAATGATTCACAAAATTGGAGAAGTTCATGAGGGGACTACGGTAACAGATTGGATGGAACAAGAGCGCGAACGTGGCATTACCATTACTTCTGCTGCTACAACATGTAGCTGGAAGCAACGTGTGGAGGAAAATATTGTTAAACTATTTCCCGGCATAGAGCAGCGTGTTAACATTATTGATACCCCTGGACATGTTGATTTTACAGCAGAAGTAGAACGTTCCTTGCGGGTTTTAGACGGTGCTATTGCTGTGTTTTGTGGTGTTGCAGGAGTTCAGCCTCAATCTGAGACGGTATGGCGTCAAGCCAATAAATACGGAGTTCCTCGTATTGCATTTGTCAACAAAATGGACAGAACTGGTGCCAATTTTGCCAATGCTGTGAATGATATGCGCGTTAAGCTTGGTGCAAATGCCTGGCCAATCCTTATTCCTCTTGGAGCCGAAGATAATCTTCGTGGACAAATCGACGTGGTAAACCAACAAGCCGTCTTTTATGATGACGACAGTAGTATGGGTTCAACTTATCGTATCGATCAGATTCCTGAAGAGTATCGTGAAATAGCCCAATTAGCCTACGAGGATCTTGTCAATCAAATGATGGATCTTGATGAGGAAGTTGGAAACCTATTCCTCGAAGAAAAATCAGTAACAAAAGAAATCTTAAAACGCGCTATTCGCCGACAGACAATTAATAATCGTTTCGTCCCTGTAGCAGGTGGATCTGCCTTTAAAAACAAAGGGGTTCAATATCTTGTTGATGCTGTTATTGATTATCTTCCAAGTCCCATTGATATTGCGCCTGCAAGAGGACAGGATCCGGATACAGCTGCCGAAAAATTAGCTACAACTAATGATCATGCTCCCTTCTGCTCTCTTGCATTTAAGCTATGGAGCGATCCTTTCGTCGGAAAATTGGTCTTCTTTCGCGTCTATTCTGGAAAGTTAAGCAAGGGCGATACTGTCTATAATCCTCGTACAAATAAACGCGAACGCATCAGTCGCTTAATTCAAATTCAGGCAGATAAGCGTCAGGATATTGATACATGTTATTCGGGTGATATCGCTGCAATCGTCGGCATTCGTAATATTACCACCGGTGATACTCTTTGTAATGAAGATCATCCTATTTTGCTGGAGCCTCCTTCATTTCCGGATCCAGTGATTTCAATGTCTATAGAACCTAAGACAAAGGCAGATCAAGAAAAAATGTCAAACGCCTTACAGAGGCTTGCAGAAGAGGACCCAACATTTTGTGTATTTACCAATGAAGATACTGGTCAAACCATTATTGCCGGTATGGGTGAGCTGCATCTTGAAATTATTAGAGATCGCATGCTTCGTGAATTTAAAGTTGATGCTGCTTCTGGTAAGCCTCAAATTGCCTATAAGGAAACCGTCTTGCTTCCTGCAGATGGAGAAGGAAAACTCGTAAAACAATCTGGCGGCCGCGGTCAATATGGTCACGTGGTTGTCAAAATTACTCCTAACGAGAGGGGAAAAGGAATTACCATTGATAATAAAGTAGTAGGAGGAGCTATTCCTAAAGAATATATTCCAGCAGTTATCAAAGGCCTTAACGAAGCAACTCTTAATGGTGTTGTGGGAGGGTACCCTGTAATTGATCTACATGTTGATATTGTTGACGGATCTTATCATGATGTGGATTCAAACGAACTGGCTTTCAAGATGGCGGCAATTTTTTCACTTAAAGATGCAATGAAAAAAGCGAAAGCAATACTTTTAGAGCCAATCATGAAGGTAGAAGCAATCACTCCTGAGGAGTATCAAGGCGATATTATGGGTGATTTAAACCGTCGTCGTGGAAAAATTATCTCCATCGAAACAAAAATGATTAGCACAAGCGTCAATGCTGAAGTTCCTTTAGCAGAAATGTTTGGTTACGCGACTGCAATACGATCTCTTTCAAAAGGACGCGCTGCGTATTCCATGGAACCATCTCATTTCGAACAAGTTCCTGCACAAGTTTTAGCAGCAGTTCTTGATCAAAAAAGTTAAATTAACGTACACACCAACTTTAAACTTCATTTTACATGGCCGCTGGACAACGCATTCGCATTCGACTAAAAGGATTTGATTTCCGCCTTCTTGATATTTCTGCTTTAGAAATTGTTGAGACTGCAAAACGTACTGGCTCAAAAGTTGCAGGGCCAATTCCTTTACCAACACATATTGAGAAATTCACCGTTAATCGTTCCCCTCATGTTGACAAAAAATCAATGGATCAGTTTGAAATTAGAACACACAAACGTTTGTTAGATATTTTAGAGCCCACAGCAAAAACAGTAGATGAGTTACGTAAACTTAATCTACCAGCAGGCGTTGATATCTCGATTAAAATTTAACAACATGGCTGCTCTATCCGTGCGCTCAACTCACTTGAAATAACCTTTATGCCACTTGCAATTCTTGGAAAAAAAATTGGAATGACACGTATCTATGATCTTCAAGGTCACGTGCATGCTGTGACAGTAATAGCTGTTCAAGGCAATAGTGTCTTGCAAGTTAAGACCTTAGAAAAAGAGGGTTACCGAGCAGTACAGCTTGGGTTTGATGCTCAAAAAACACAGCGTGTTACAAAAGCTCAGCTTGGCCATTTTAAAAAGTCATGTTCCGAACCTAAGCGATTTATTAAAGAGTTTCGCCTTGATTCTCATGAAACTAGTCCTGAACTTGGTGACTGGACACTCTCTAATTTTATAATTGGTCAATTCGTAGATATTATAGGAATTTCTAAAGGCAAGGGATTTCAAGGAGTTGTCAGACGTTTTAAGTTTGCTGGTCAACCTGAAACTCATGGCTCGATGATGCATCGCCGTAATGGAGCGATTGGAAATCGCCTGACTCCTGGGCGTGTATGGAAAAATATGGGTATGCCGGGACACATGGGTTGCGACCGTATTACTACACAAAATCTTAAAATTCTTCAGGTTCGTGCAGATGAAGGTGTTATCTTGATTGGCGGTGCGGTTCCAGGAGCAAAAGGAAGCTATGTTATAGTACGTTCTTCAAAGAAAAAAACAGCTTACAATTCGACATTAAAATCATCCTCTAGTGCTAGCTAATCAACCCTAGATTTATTATTTGATATGACAGCAACACTTTTCACTTCCGATATCGCAAAAAAAGCAAATTTTGATATCATTACTACTGGTAAAGGCACACAGGCTGTACATGATGTTATTGTTGCCATGAGGGCCAATCGTCGTAGTGGCACTGCATGTGTAAAAACAAAAGCCACAGTTAACCTCTCAGGTAAAAAGCCGTGGAAGCAAAAAGGCACCGGTCGCGCACGCGCCGGTTATGCAAGTTCTCCTGTATGGGTTGGAGGTGGTGTTTCGCATGGACCTCATCCGCGCTCTTATGCCAAAAATATAACAAAAGGAGTAAAAAAACTTGCATTTAAAAAAGCGCTAAGCTCACGTATCTTAAGTCAAGATGTTTTAATAGCTGAATCTTTCATTGTTGAACTTCCTAAAACTAAAAACTTTCTAGAGCTGATAAATACACTCTATCTCAATAAAAGTGACCCCCGCATCATTCCGTCATTTCTTATCATATCAACTACATTTACTAAGAATACTTTTTTAAGCGCTAGAAATATTCAGACAGCACTCTTAATGAGTGCTGAAGAAGTCAATACAGAACAGCTCCTTGCTTTTGATAAAATTATTATAACCGAAGAAGCCCTTGCTTTATTAGCACAGCGCATTGCATAAATATTGTATGAAAGAAGATTATCAGCTTATACATAAAATACATATTAGTGAAAAAGCCACATTTCTTGCTCAAGAGCTAAATCAATATGTATTCCGAGTTAGCCCCGATGCTAATAAAATTGAAATTAGAAAAGCTATAGAACGTCTTTTTAAAAAAACTGTCCTATCTGTCCGCACAATGCAATACTCCGGTAAAAAGAAAAGAGAACGTCGTGCAGATTTCGGACGCAAACCTCACTGGAAAAAAGCACTTGTGACCCTTGCGGCAGGAGAAAAAATCGAAATTGCATAATTTTAACAAATTAATTTACAAATTATGGCTCTCAAGACATTCAGACCCCTTACTCCCTCTCGTCGCTTCATGGCACTTCCTTCATTTGAGGAAATTACCACGCACAAGCCAGAAAAATCCCTGTGTGAGATTAAATTACGTACTGGAGGTCGTAATAACCGTGGTCGTAAAACTTCTCGTCACAGGGGAGGCGGGCATAAAAGACTATATCGGATCATTGATTTTAAACGTCTTCATCGCAATATGGTTGGTGAGATACTAACAGTAGAATACGATCCCAATCGATCTGCTAGAATATGCCTGGTTCAATATCCTAATGGTACTAAAACATATATTCTTGCACCCAATGGAATTACGGTAGGTACAAAAATATCAGCCGGTGAAAACGTCGATCCAACTTTGGGTAATTCACTTCCCTTAAAATCTATTCCTCTTGGTTCCTTGCTTCATAATATCGAGTTAACTCCTGGACGTGGTGGGCAAATTGTACGTAGTGCTGGTTCTCAAGCCATTTTGAACAATAGAGAGTCTGGATATGCACTTATTAAAATGGCTTCTGGCGAACTACGTCGCATTAACGAAGAGTGTTATGCCACCATAGGTCAAGTTAGTAATGTTGAGCATATGAATGTTTCCAGTGGTAAGGCTGGCCGAAATCGCTGGCTTGGTATTCGCCCTCAAACACGTGGTATGGCAATGAATCCTGTAGATCATCCTATGGGTGGAGGACAAGGAAAGAGTAAGGGCGGTGGAGGCCGTCATCATCCAATGAGCCCATGGGGCCAACTTTCTAAAGGTTTTAAAACACGTGCTAAACGCAAGGCATCTGATCAATTCATTATCCAAAGACGTAAAAAGAAATAATTTATTATGGCACGCTCACTTAAAAAAGGTCCATTTGTAGAATGGAAGCTTCTTGATAAAATTGATAAGCTCAACGAACAAAACTTAAAAAAACCAATTAAAACATGGTCCCGTCGTTCTACTATTGCTCCAGACTTTGTTGGTCACACATTTAATGTCCACAATGGACGATCATTTATTCCTGTTTTTGTAACAGAGAATATGGTAGGGCACAAGCTAGGAGAATTTTCACCAACACGTATTTTTAAAAAACACGGGTCTCATACAGCAAAGGTTACTAAGTAATTTACATTATTTTCATGCAAGTATTATCAATCCATCGCTACGCAAAAATCTCCCCATTCAAGGCACGTGAGGTAACGCGTGAAATTCAGGGGAGGCCGGCACTTGAAGCACTGTTACAATTAAAGCATGTTCCCAAAAAGGCAGCTCCTTTAATATATAAAGTACTCAAAAGTGCTATTGCTAACGCAGAGAATAATAATAATATTCGTCCTGAAGTTCTTGTTATTAAGGAAGCTGTGATTGGAGAAGCAGTCACCATAAAACGTATGATGACGCGAGCACGCGGAAGTGCTGGTGCCATTCGCAAAAGAACAAGTCATATTCGCATAGTTCTTACCGATGAGGTTCAAATAACCCGTCGTGTTGATGCACCTAAAAAAGCGAAGAGACCAAAAAATACAAAAGCTCTCACTGTTCCTAAACTATCTATCTTAGATACTAACTCTTCAGAGAATGCAAAGGAAATTTCAGTAGAGGAAGCTCTTTAATTTTAATCACTATACAAATCATTTACTATGGGACAAAAAGTTAACCCGATTGGATTTAGACTTCCTATTACTCGAGACTGGGCTTCGCGTTGGTATGCAGGAGAAAAAGAATTCGCTGAATTCTTGCATGCTGATGCTAAAATACGGGCAGCGCTTAAAAAAAAGCTCAAGTCTGCAGCAGTATCACGCATTGTTATTGAACGTGCTTGGAATAGTGTCCGAGTGACTATTGTAACAGCTCGTCCTGGTTTAGTTATCGGACGCAAAGGTTCAGAAATTGAAACAATGACGCAAGAAATATCTTTACTTGCTGGTGGCAAACAGGCTAAGGTTGATATTATTGAAGTTAAGCAACCAGAAACAGATGCTACTCTTATTGCCGAAAGCATTGCTTCTCAACTAGAACGTCGTATTGGATTTCGACGTGCTATGAAAAAAGCAATGCAGCTTGCCATGGATCTTGGGGCGGAAGGTATTAAGATACGAGCATCAGGCCGCTTGGGTGGGAGTGAAATTGCACGTACCGAAATAGTACGATCAGGGACTATTCCACTTCATACGCTTCGAAAAAATATTGATTATGGTTTTGCAGAAGCTGATACAGTTGCTGGTAAGATTGGTATTAAGTGTTGGGTTTGTAAAAAAGATGAAAAATCAAATCTCGATGTACGTCCAACTCTTGCTTCAACCACATAAATGATCAGATATTAAAAATTATAGAAAATATCAAAAAAATTTTCCTTTCTAGTACTTATTATTAATACCCAACACGGAATTATTTTTAACCATGCCCTTATTACCTAAAAGAGTTAAATATCGAAAAACGCAGCGCGGAAGCCGTACGGGCGTTGCATCTCGCAACATAAACATAGATTTTGGTGAATTTGGATTACAGACGCTTGAACGTGCCTGGATTACCAATACTCAAATTGAAGCTGCTCGTGTTGCCTTGACTCGTAATATGAAACGTAAAGGCAAGTTGTGGATTCGTATTTTTCCTGACAAGTCTGTTACAGCCAGGCCTCCAGAAACTCGAATGGGTAAAGGTAAGGGGCAGCCTGAATATTGGGTTGCAACAGTGCGACCAGGCAATATTTTATTTGAACTAGACGGTATTCCTGAATCTCTTGCACGTGAATCCTTGAGATTGGCTGCTAATAAACTTCCAATTCGCACTAAATTTGTAACACGGCACCATGCAGTTGCCTAATTTTCTAACTTATGACTAATGCTGAAATTCAACAATTTGCACCCAAGGAAATATCCCAACACATTCAACAATGTCGTCAGGACATATTCCACTATAGACTTCAGCAACAAGCTGGTGAACTACAAAAGCCACATCTTCTTCGCATTGCTCGTCGTAATATTGCACGTCTCCAAACTTTTCTTCAGAAGAAAAAAAGTCTTTAATACCACGAAATCAATATTTTATATTTCATTCTTTGCCTATTTTTAAAAGCTTGCTGATGAACGATCAAAACACTAACAATTGTACTCGAGGATTACGTAAAACACGCTCTGGTGAAGTTATTTCAAACAAAATGGATAAAACCATAGTTGTGAAGACGGTCACTCGCGTACCGCACCCTCGCTTCGGTAAAATTATTAAACAAGTTAAAAAGTTTCATGTTCATGATGAAAACAACGAAGCTCAAGTAGGAGATCGTGTTGCTATCATGGAAACCAGGCCTATGAGTCGTCTGAAACATTGGCGCTTAGTTGAAATCATGACACATTAATTCGTACTATTACTTACTATCATGATATACTTACGTACCCGACTCGATGTTGCTGATAACACTGGAGCTAGAATGGCAACTATGATTGGTGTCATTGGAAAAAAGACCTTGTGTGCACGCGTCGGAGATATTATTACTGCAAATGTCAAAGAGGCCTCTACAGGTGGAACTGTTAAAAAAGGGGAGGTAGTACGCGCTGTTATTGTTCGAACACGCCAAGTAATCACTCGATCAAATGGTTTCTGTGTGAGATTTGATAGAAATGCTATAGTGATCATTGATAAAGACAAAAATCCTCGCGGAACCCGTATTTTTGGTCCGGTTGCTCGTGAACTACGTGAGAAAAATTTTATGAAAATTGTCTCACTTGCCCCTGAAGTAATATGATATTAATCAACAAAAATAAAATGCACGTTCATACAGGAGAAATCGTTAAAGTCATATCGGGCAACCATCGTGGATCTCAAGGTAAAGTTATTCGCGTTATTGCTGAAAAAAATCAAGTTCTTATCGAGGGTGTTCGTATGATTACTAAACATCTCCGCCCCTCTAACACCAGAAATCAAGGAGAAATTATCAGGTGCGAAGGCCCAATTCACATTTCAAACGTGAGATTGCTCGAAAAAGTGCATGTTGAAGAAAAAACTAGATCTAAAGGTTCCCGTAAGCTTACAATGCCTAAGAAGAATCCAACTAAAAAAAACAAATCAGCGGATAAAGAGCTCATAAAAAGCTCTCAATAAAAGTAAATTATAAGGAACCAGCTCTCATGCAAAAAGCTCCAGAATTTTTCTCAGATTATCAAGAACGAGTCATTCCTGCACTTCAGAAAAGTCGGGGATATAAGAATAAGCATCAAGTACCAAAGCTTATCAAGGTTGTTATCAATACATCGGTAGCATCATCGCCTGATGTAAAACAAGCATTAGAAATTGCTAAAGAAGAATTAGCATTAATTACAGGTCAGAGACCAATCGAAACAATTGCAAAAAAAAGTATTTCTAACTTTAAACTGCGAGCAGGACAAGCAATTGGTGCTAAAGTTACTCTTCGAGGCCGTATCATGTATGAATTTTTAGAACGTTTTCTAAAAATGGCGTTGCCACGGATACGTGATTTTCGTGGTGTTTCTACAAAATCGTTTGATGGTCAAGGAAATTATACTATAGGAATTGCCGATCAATCAATTTTTCCTGAAATTGAATTAGATAAAATTAAACGAAATATTGGATTTGACGTTACTATTGTCACTTCAGCCAAAAACAGTGAAGAGACACGAGAGTTTTTAACAGAATTAGGCATGCCTTTTGCAGGCCGAAATAACCCTAAAAAATCCATTCCAGTAGAAAAAATTTCTACATCTCATGTAGATGCCGCAATTACTACCCCTTCTCAATCATGAGTTCACTAACTGATCCTATTGCTGATTTATTAACACGCGTACGCAATGCAACACGCGTTCACAAAAAAGAGTTTTTTGTGCCATATTCTAAAATTAAAAAAGATATAGTCGTCATTCTGAAAGATGAAGGTTATATCGATCAATATGAGATAGATACAGCTATTGCTCATCCTCGCCTAAAGATTACCCCGCGCTATGTTGGGAAAAAATCTGCAGTCACAGGGCTCCGGCGCATTAGTCGACCAGGACTCCGGCGTTATGTTAGTAGTGAGGAAATCCCACGTATTCTCGGAGATATGGGTATTTCTATTATTTCAACATCTCGTGGAGTTATTACCGGCCATGAAGCGCGTCGTCAAAAACTTGGTGGTGAACTTTTAGCCACAGTATGGTAATATTTCTTATTTCTAACTCCCTTATTTCATGTCACGTATAGGAAAAACCCCAATTAAGCTTCCCAAGGCTGTCTCTGTTAGCCTTGGTCATGATGGTAATGTTCATGTAGAAGGACCAAAAGGTAAACTCTCCTGGTTGTTACCAAATGTCATATCACTTCGTATAGAAGATGGTCATGTCCTTCTTGAATGCAGCAATGATTTACGCTCCACTCGCTCTCTTCATGGTTTATCACGTGCTTTAGTCAATAATATGATTCAAGGCGTCTATTCAGGATTTAAACGTGATCTTGAAATTCAAGGAGTTGGATTTCGTGCAGCAGTTAAGGGAGAATATCTTGACCTTTCTATTGGCTATTCGCATCCAGTGCTTTTTAAAATACCACAAGAGGTAAAACTTACTGTTACTGAAAATACTAAAATTAGCATCGAGGGAATTGACAAACATCTTGTAGGTCAAGTAGCAGCTGACATTAGAGCTTACTATCCTCCTGAGCCCTACAAAGGCAAAGGAATTCGTTACGCTGGTGAGCAAATTCGCCGTAAGGAAGGAAAAACTGTACAATAATCCTATATATATATAAATTCTCGTTCTGACTGTTAATTTAAATTCTAAATATCAATTTTAATAATTTCTGATCACTAAATCTTTTACCTAACATGCCTAGTCTTTCATCACGTCAAATCCGTCATCGTCGCATTCGTAAAAAGGTTTCAGGAACCATAGAACGTCCACGGCTATCTGTTTATTTTTCTGGACAACATATTACTGCACAAGTTATTAATGATACTTCTGGAGTTACTCTTGCATCTGTACATACAACTGAAAAACAGTTTAAAGATGATCCATCAATGCGACCTAATATAACAACAGCAATGAAAGTAGGTCAACTTATCGCAGCTCGTGGTCTGTCAAAAAATATCAAGAAAGTTGTATTCGATCGTGGTGGATTTAGCTATCATGGTAAAATAAAGGCACTTGCTGAGGCAGCTCGTACTTCTGGATTAGAATTTTAATTTTTTTAGATAATATTATGGCTGAAAAATCGAATAGAAGAACTACTTCACGTCGTGAATCTGCAGTGGATGCACTGCCAAAAGATACTGTTGAAAAGGTAGTTTTCATTAACCGTTGCGCTAAAGTTGTTAAAGGTGGACGCAGATTTAGCTTTAGTGCTCTGATCGTTTGCGGTAATATGAAAGGCAAAGTTGGTATAGGCTTTGGCAAAGCGAATGAAGTAAGTGAGGCTATTCGTAAAGGTTCTCAAGCTGCCAATAAAGGCATGGTTTCCGTTTCTATTGGAGAGAAAACTATTCCCCATGAAGTCATTGGTACTCATGGTGGAGGACGTGTTTTATTACGACCTGCTTCACCAGGTACAGGCATTATTGCCGGTGGTGGTGTGCGAGCTGTAATCGAAGCATCTGGAATTCGTGACATTCTTGCTAAATCACTTGGCTCTAATAATCATGCAAATGTCGTAAAGGCTACTTTAGATGCACTGAGTCAGCTTCGTCCGCGTGAGGAAATATATCACTTGCGTGGTAAAAAAATCCCTCATTCTTTTACATCAAAAAATATTAAATCTTCCTCTCCGGTGTTTTCAGAGCAAATCCTCGGATAATTTTTTTCTAGAACTTTTTTAAGAGAAATTCCTATCACTCTGTTTATATCCCTAAACTTCAAAATTAAAAATTATTTATGAGACTTCATGACCTTTCTCCACGTCCAGGTGCAAAACATCGTCGCAAACGCTTAGGCTGCGGCGAAAGTTCTGGTCACGGAAAAACATCTGGTCGCGGACATAAAGGACAAAAAGCACGTTCTGGTGGTAGCATTCGTCATGGATTTGAAGGTGGTCAGATGCCTCTGATTCGCCGTCTTCCTAAAAGAGGATTTAATAATACTAACTTTAAAACAGTAATGGCTGTCATTAATCTTGATACCTTGGAAGCTCGATGTGAAGAGGGGTGTGTGATTAATGAACAAGTACTTCGAACCATGGGTATCATCAATGGTCGAAATGATGGAATAAAATTATTAGCACGCGGAGAAATCAATAAAGCGCTGACACTTGAAGTAGATTCTGTTAGTATTGTTGCTAGAGAAAAATTTGAAAGGGCAGGAGGCACACTTTTGCTTCGACCAGCTAAATTAGAGCAAACAAGGCGCCTTAAAAAAGGAGAGGTCCGTATTAAACGTGATCGTGTGCCTCGGAGTAAAAAAGTATAAAAAATATATAATATTGGTTCCTATACATGACCAAATCGATATGTTTTGATGCAGAATGATAACTATTCATAGGCTTCAAAATTTATTATCAAAAATCTAGTGAATTTTATTATTTTTAACCTGACTTTTTTTACTTTAAACATAGCAGTCAATAATTTCTCGCTATACTGCGAAACTAAGTTTGTCCTATGATTTCAGCCTTTGTAAGTACCTTTAAAATTCCGGAGCTTCGTTCTCGAGCGCTTTTTACTATCGGGATGGTTATTATCATGCGATTAGGTGCTGCAATTACAACACCAGGAGTTAATGCCCAAGTATTGCGACAGTGGTTTTTAAATGTCGCTGATGCTAAAGTTGGGGGAGGCGTTGCTGCGATGTTTAATTTGTTTAGTGGAGGTGCATTAAGTAATTGTGCTATTTTCTCTTTAGGAATCATGCCCTACATTAGTGCTTCGATCATGTTACAACTTTTAGGCGCAGTGATACCTAAATTAGGTAAATTAGCTCGTGAGGATGGTGGACGTCAAAAAATCTCTCAATACACGCGATATGCAACTATCATTCTTTGTATCTTTCAGGGATGGTTACTTGCACTTTCATTTGAGACTCCTCAGTCTAATCCATTTTTGCCAGGAATCTCGGAGACAATTATGCGCCTTGGCATTCCTCTTGTTGCAAGTCCAGGATTAGGCTTCCGTTTAATGACAGTGATGACAATGACAGCAGGAACTCTTTTTCTTATGTGGCTTGGCGATCAGATTACAGAGCGAGGTATAGGCAATGGTGTTTCCTTGATTATTTCTGTTGGCATTTTAGCTCAACTTCCCGCTGGACTTGTACAGGCATGGCGTACATTTATCCCCGTCAGTGGAGAAAGTGCCGCTGTCAATCCTATTGTTTTAGTCATTCTTTGTGCTTTTCTTTTTATTGTCATTGCATCTGTTATCGCAGTGACTCAAGCACAACGCAAAATTAGTATTCAATATGCTAAGCGTGTCGTCGGTAGAAAAGTCTACGGTGGTCAAACTCAATACATGCCACTAAAAGTGAATTATGCCGGCGTAATGCCGATTATTTTTGCTCAAGCTATTTTACTTTTCCCCTCCACGATTCTTAATATGGCCTTCTCAGGTCAGGCATGGGCGCAAGAACTAGCTGCCGCCTTAACCATTGGTTGGGCACATTATGTGCTTTATGCATTACTTATCTTCTCATTTAGTTATTTCTGGGTTGCAACACAATTTCAGCCTGGACAAATTGCCGATGATCTTAAAAAAAATGGAGGGTTCATCCCGGGTATTCGTCCAGGTAAGCCTACGGCAAATTTTCTGGACTATACGATGGGTCGATTAACATTTGCTGGTGCAATTTTTTTAGTGTTTATTGCAATTTTACCTCAAGTCTTAAGTCGTGGTTTACAAGTGCCGTATATGACTGCTCAGTTTTTTGGTGGTACCGGTCTTTTAATTATCGTTGGAGTTACCCTCGATACGATGCGACAGGTAGAGACTTTTTTATTGCAACGTCACTATGATGGATTTTTAAATAAAGGGAAAACTAATGGACGTACGTCGTACCGTCAACCCATCGGTAATAGTGCCCTAGTTAGTGATACTTTTTTGGTTTGGTTCTATGCAGTTTTAGGAGGACTGGCGATTGCCGGTCTAGCAATTTTTCTTATACGGAGTTAGATAGCTGCTATTTCGTACAATGTTTTGTTTCTAGCTGTTTATCTAATCTTCTTACACTCAGTATAAGCAAATTTTTCTTAAAATATGCTACCTTTTGGGTGTGCCTACCTTGTATTCAGCTATCAGAGCCTGTCTCTAATATTTCATACTAATCTACTGCCGGAGACCGCTCAAGCAGATGGATGCTGCACTCAAGTCATAATGCTCGTCTGCCTGACGCGATCAACCCTCGCTGTCCCCTCGTTACGATTAGTATGAAATATCCATTTTCAACTAAGTCCTTACGCCATATTTCTCATTTTCATTCACGTTTTTAGCTCAAACCCTTATGGCTGCTCAAGAAAAAGTTTTAGTAGTTCCTCGTTCGCTTTTTGAGGAGATAGGTTCTTTTCAAGGGCTTTGTACAAGGATTGAGGCTTATTTGCCACTCTTTTTAAAGTCGAAAAATCACCTATTTCTCCTACGTTCTGAAGCTGAGGAAGATCCTAATTACAAGCAAATCATTCCTTATATTATTCTCACATGTGGACCTCGTATCCTTCATTACCGTCGGGGGAGTGGTTCTGGTGAGGCACGTCTTTTAAAAAAACGTTCTCTCGGTATTGGAGGACATATGAATGATGAAGATAGTGATGGAATGGATTTTGATGCTATCGCCTATGAATGTGCTTTAAGGCGGGAGCTAGAGGAGGAATTATCTTTACCTTCGTCTTTAGAGGCGGCTCCTATGAAGGCGGTAGCAATCATTAATGATGATTCTAATCCTGTAGGAGCAGTGCATCTAGGCGTTATTCATCATTATATTCTCTCATCAGAAAATGTATCTCCTAGGGAGGACGCTATTGCAGAACTGGACTTCTCTACGCATCATGACTTACTAGAAAGAATTGAAGAATTTGAAACATGGTCACAAATTGTCATTCGAGAATGGGAAAATGTGAGCTAATAAAAATGCTCCAGACTATTCTTGTTGTTTTCTTTGATACTCTCGAATCGTAAATTCATTTCTCTCAATTAATACCGTGCTTAGTTCAAATTTGTCTTCAAAGACGGGAAAAAAAGTGTCTCCTTCGACTCTGCGATGGACGTGGGTCACCAGGAGAGTATCACAGAGAGGCAGCAGTAACTCATAAATTTTAGCTCCTCCTATCACAAATATTTCTTCAGTTGGAATGTTAAGTGCGATGAGTTCTTCTTTAGAGTGGACAATCACGAGGTCAGGTAATATGAGGGTCTGGCTTGTGAGAACGATATTTTTTCTTCCTGGGAGGGGCTTACCAAGAGACTCATAAGTTTTACGTCCCATGACAATGGGATGACCTAAGGTCGTCTTTTTAAAAAATAAAAAATCCTCTGGCAAATGCCAAGGAATCCCTCCGTTTGCCCCAATAACTCGATTTTCTGACATAGCTACGATCGCTTTCATATGGCAATAGGAGCTTGGATAGCAGGATAGGGAGTGTAATTTTCCAAATGAAAATCGTCATAACAAAAATCATTTAAATGAATAATAGCAGAATTTAATGTCATCTTTGGTAAGGAGTGAGGTGTGCGTGAGAGCTGCTCGTGGACTTGATCTAGGTGATTGAGATAAAGATGGAGGTCCCCAAAGGTATGAATAAATTCTTTAGCACGGAGACCACACACCTGAGCAATCATCATTGTTAAAAGAGCATAAGAAGCAATATTAAATGGGACTCCTAAAAAAAGATCAGCACTGCGTTGATAAAGCTGACAACTTAATTCTCCCTCACAAACATAAAATTGAAATAGAGCATGACATGGAGCCAGGGCCATTTGATCGAGTTCTCCAGGGTTCCATGCAGTGACTAAATGTCGACGACTCTCTGGATTCGTTTTAATGTTCTCAATGAGTTGGGTGATTTGATCGATTGATTTGCCCTCAGGTCCATGCCAATCACGCCATTGAGCTCCATAGATGCGTCCTAAATCGCCCTCTTCATCAGCCCACTCATTCCAAATGGTGACTCGGTTTTTATTGAGATAGGCGATATTGGTTTCTCCTGCAAGGAACCAAAGTAATTCATAAATAATAGAACGAAGGTGGAGCTTTTTTGTGGTGAGTAGAGGGAATCCTTGTTGAAGGTCAAAGCGCTCTTGAGCACCAAAAACTGATAGTGTTCCAGTTCCTGTTCGGTCTTCTTTGCGTACGCCTTGTTCGAGGACTAAGCGTAAGAGGCGTTGATACTGTTGCATAAAAAACGAGAAAAATAAAACGAAGTTATCTTCTCTTAACGAACGAGAAAAGATAAATTCATTTTTGTGAATGTTGCCGCTCCTTTTATTGAAAAAATATATCCCTCGAGACTTCCTGCTCCCCCTGCAAGCACTTTTCTTATTGGTCGAATCCCTCGGCTTATCTTACCTGCTCATCGAGGGGAGGCTCTCTTAGTACAAAGACCAATTCACGAAAAAATAGTCAGTTCTCTTTTTTCCTCAGGGGATGATTCTAAGAGCTTGCCTTTGATCTATGCAGATCAATGTCATGGTTCCGAGATTGCAGTAGTCCATCCTCCGTTTTTACAAAATGAGGTCATACATCGGGTTGATGGCTTGATGACTGTTCATTCGGGAGTAATTTTAGGAATTACGGTTGCTGATTGCGCTCCTGTCTGGATTGTAGAAAAACAGGGAAGAGCAGGCGCGTTAATTCATTCTGGAAGAAAAGGGACGGAGGAGGGAATTGTTCCAAAAGCGATTGCCAAGATGGAAAGAATTTTTGGAATTCATCCCAAAGATATGATCGTGATCATTGGTCCCTGTATTCGCCCACCATGTTATGAAATCGATTTTGCAATCATCATTTCTCAGCAAGCAAGGGAGTTAGGTGTTGGGATGATTGAGGATGAAAAAATCTGCACCGCTTGCCATCCTGATCGCTATTATTCTTACCGCCGTGAGAGAGGTAAAACAGGTCATATGCTTGCCTTGTTGGCTCTACATAAGAAGTGTAGGGAAGAGGATCTGGGAGCTTCTTTTTAGCATGCCATATTTCTGATGCAAAAGGTTTTATCTCTTAGGCTCTATCTCTTCTTTTCTAAGAGGTGAGATAGATGAGGTTTGGATTTGCGAGTGGGACTTTTTACTGATGTGTTAGTGAGTCGTTCGAGTTCTTTGGGTGAAAGCTCGCGGTATTTGCCAAGAGCGAGTGGGCGTAGCTGGAGTGGTCCAATGCGTGTGCGCACAAGGCGTTTGACACTGAAGCCAAGCTGCCCAAGCATCACGCGGATTTGGCGTTTAATACCTTGATGCAGGACTAATTTAATTTTGCATGGTCCTAGTTGTTGTATCGATTCCACACGTGCAACGGCCCCTTCAATCCATGTTCCTTTTTTGAGAGCAGTCGCTGTTTTTTCATTGAAGGGTTGATCTAGGGTGACTTCATATTCCTTGTCAATGCCAGCAGAAGGATGCATGAGCTGTTGAGAGAGCATACCATCATTGGTGATGAGCAAGAGGCCTTCACTCTCTTTGTCGAGACGACCGACATGAAAGAGTGATGATGCCTCGCTCGGGAGAAGATCAAAGATTGTTCTTTCCGGGAAGCGATTAGAACGTGTGCAAACATAGCCTGCTGGTTTGTGAAGTAAGAGGTAGCGGAGCGGTGCTTGATGGATTTTTTTTCCATGCACACGCACATCATCTTGAGGTAAAATTTTTCGTGCTAGGTCACGGCAAAAACTTCCATTGATCGCTACAGAACCTTTAAGAATGAGCACTTCGACAGAACGCCGTGAACCAAAGCCAGCGCGTGCAAGAAATTTATTAATACGTATGCCTTCTGTTGGCTTAGAAAAAGATAGGGTTGTCACAGTGTAATAATGCTGGTCAGAAAATCGACAACGAGGCTCTTGAGAGGAGAGATTTTTTAATGGTTGCCTCAATAAGTAGACGAATAAAGAAACAATAGAAAAATGTCTCCATTAAGAGACATTATAGAATCTATTCTGAGCCTAGAACAATGGGCCACTGCGGGTGCAGTGAAATTGTACTAAGCGTCCGGCTTTGTTTTCGGTAAGCCTATTACTTTTTGTCCTGCTTTCCACTGAGAGCGTTTTTTTAGCAAATCAACGCGTTCAAAACGTTTGAGGACACTTCGTTTAGTGACAATAGAACTGGAGCCTTTAAGACTAGGATGTTGACTCATAAGCAGAGGAGGCTAATGGACGGGGATAACAAATGCAAGAAAAAAATCTTTTTTAAAAAAGTCGATGCTTTAAACCATTCCAAGCTTCATTCTTCCTGCCTCGCTAATCATGTTTTGGCTCCATGCTGGATCCCAGACAAGCTCGACTTCTGCATCATCAATACCTTGAATGGTGACTATTTTAGATCGGGCATCAGCTGCAATCGTAGGTCCCATGCCACAGCCAGGGGCTGTTAAGGTCATTTTCACATGAGCCTTGGTAAGGCCTGCATCTGCTTTTGTTATAGCACAATCATAGATGAGGCCAAGGTCGACGACGTTGACAGGAATTTCAGGATCAAAAACTGTTTTGAGTTGCTTCCAAACAGCCTCTTCTAAGGTTCCTTCAGGGACTGTTTTTTTAGGAGCCTCAAGTTTTGATTTGTCTAGACCAAGAGCATCAGCATCTTTTTCATCAATGCGCGCCAGACCTCCGGGAGTCGCGACAGTATACGTGCCACCGAGTGATTGCGTCACGATGACCTGCGTCCCTGCTGGAAGAATGAGAATGGTGCCACTTGGAATTTGAATGGCTTCGCAATCGCGTTTAAGGATGATGTCTTTTTGGGAATTCATGAGGTAATAAGGTTTAGAAAGTGAAAGAGTTTACAACAAGAAACTCATAAGTGATAGAAAAGAAAATTAGCCCGGATATTTCATACTGAATCGTAATGAGGCGCTGTGCAAAGCTTTTTAGTACAAGGCGGGTGAAGGATTGTGATGCCGGGCTGTATGTGTCGATATTGACTCGCTCGCACCTACTCGGCTCGCCCTTACGGGCTGCCCCTAACCTAACGGTTACGGCAGTCTACCCCAGGCTTTCCCGAGTACTGGTGTTGCCCGAATCACAATTTGAGACCAACGCAGTAGCCGTAGAGCTTTCCACAAGCCGTAATAGATTCGGGTTGGGAGGACTCAAAATATCCTGATGATTTTTTATTATTGTGACTATAGAGGTGGCGTTGTAAGACGAATATTAATTTTTCCAGTGGGAGCTTGAAGTTGATCGATGAGTGTAAGGGCCGAGGGCTTCGATATTGCGGGAGCGTGGGAAGATTTTTGGGGAGAGAGTGCTGCCTCTAAAGCCTCTTCTACAAGCTGAGCACAATGAATTTTCATAGGAGGCAATGCTCCGAGTGGTGCGGAGAGTTCTTGATGAGAGAGGGCCAGAGCCTCGGAAGCTGTTTTCCCTCGAATCATTTCGGTTGCGAGACTGGCTACGGCAATAGCCGTTTGGCATCCAAAGCTCTGAAAGCTTGCCTTATCAATGACGCGTCGCCCATCGTCTTCTTCTTTAAATTTAATCCAAAGACGGAGCATGTCACCACAGTTGTCGCTGCCCACCGTACCAACTGCATCGGCATGAGCCATCTCTCCGCGATTTTTAGAAGAACTAGCTGCTTGTTCAATAGTTTGAAGGGTATCCATAGTAAAAAAGATCCAGTAAATATTCAGGTTAAAATTTTATGAGGTAGTGAGCTTACCAGAGAGGATTTCAACTCTTGAATTCATGCGTGTTCAACTTCATAACGCGGCAGCGAACGATCCATCTTTTCTGCATAAGCATCAATACCGCCACGTAATGATTTCACAGTTAGAAATCCATGACCCGCAAAGTAAGCTGCTGCATTAAGGCTCCGTTCTCCACGATGATCAATAAGGATTAAAAGATTTTCTTTTGGCCAGTGATTCATGGTTGTTTCCATCAAATCTTGTGTCAAGAGTTGACTAGTAGGGATATGGACTGCTTCAAATTCCTCTCGTGTGCGAATATCAAGTAGGCAAATATGCTCTTCATTAGGATCATGGAGATGATGATATAAATCTTGAGGAGAGATGAGTAATTGTTCATCTGCATGATGGGATTTTTTTAATTCTTCTAGGACTATTTTAGGATCAAGTGTCCCATGTCTTTGACAGAGTTCTTCAAGGGTCTCCTCTAAACTAAAGCTGCAACTGCTACAACCACCAAGATGATAGCGTTGAAATAACGCGCGACGAGCTCCAGGATAGATTGTCAGGAGCTCCTCCATGGAAGAGGAAATCGAGGGGGTAGACTTTTGTGTGCTGTTTTCTTTTGTGCTGCTCAAAGACGAAGACATAATGCCTAAGCTATCATCATTGCTTGCAAACGAGAAGTACGATATTTTGACAAGCACTGCATTTATTTTATGAATCATACAAAAGAAGAAGAAACAGAGTATCCAGGTCGAGATCTAGATTTAAGCAATACGCAACCATTCTTAAATAGCTCGATAACGTTTCATAAACAAGAACCTCTCAAGGAGAAGCACGAAAGTAAAAAGAAATATGACCCAGGAGAAATTGTGATTTTACAAAAACATCGCAAAGCCATTTATGAGGGTAGGTGGATTTTTATGGTTTTAGGGATTTTATGGTTGCTAGCATTGCTCTTTTCTCCTTTTTTGGCATTACCTGTCGGGCTTCTTATTATTTTTACATGTTATTTTTTTCGCGATCCAGAGAGAGAGATTCCCTGTGATCCCATGCTCGTTGTTTCGCCTGCTGATGGGCTAGTGACAGCTATTGAAGAAGTTGATGGAGTCGAAGGTGACCTGTACTTAACACAGAGAATGAGGAGAATTTCGATTTTTCTTTCAGTCTTCGATGTGCATGTGAATCGTTCGCCGATTGAAGGCGAAATCATCCATAGCGAGCCACGAGGTGGGCTGTATCTAGATGCACGCAAACCAGAGTCATCGATACTGAATGAAAGTCGACTGTGGATTATTCAGCGAGATTCTTACAGCGTAGGGGTTAAACAAATTACTGGGGCTATTGCGCGGCGTATTGTTCCTTGGGCTCATGTGGGGAATCATCTTAACCGAGGCGAACGTTTTGGTATGATTCGATTTGGTTCACGTACGGAACTCTATATCCCGCTGGAATTTCAAGTGCTCGTTGAAGTTGGAAATAAGGTGCAAGGTGGTTCAAGTGCAGTGGCAAAAATAAGGAGTCAAAACTCATGAGTGCACAAGAGCCAAAAATTTATCTCCTTCCTAATTTAATGACTGCTGGAAATCTTTTCTGTGGTTTTGCAGCAGTTCTTAAAATCATAGAAGCTTCTCTTCTTAGTGCCGCTGGAGAGCCTGTGGTTATGCGCTACTATGTGGCCATTTCATTTATTTTAGGAGCTTGTTTGTTTGATCTTTTAGATGGTCGATTAGCACGTCTTGGAGGACATGAAAGCCCGTTTGGACGAGAATTTGATTCACTGGCTGATATGGTTTCCTTTGGGCTCGCACCGGCTCTTTTGGTTTATCAAATTGTTTTGCAAGATTTTCATCGTACAGGATGGATTATTGCTTTTGTCTATTTGCTGTGTGGTGCCTTGCGCCTTGCTCGTTTCAACTGCTTGTCTCAAAATATTCGAGGGAAAGAAGAGGCAGAAGAGTGTTCTAGGGAATTTTCCGGATTTCCTATTCCTGCAGCAGCAGGACTTATTGCCTCACTCACACTCATGATGCTTTCCTTAGATGAGGGTCAGAGAACAATAGGACGTTGGAAATTTGCGCTTCCCGTGGTCTTGCTCTTTCTTTCCTTTATGATGTTTAGTCGTGTGAAATATCCAAGTTTTAAGGGTCTGAACTGGGGCTCTCAACGCTCAATCCCACGTTTTCTTATCATCATCCTCATTTTGATTTTTACGGCCATGAACTATGAATGGATGCCTTCTGTTTTATTTATCATGTTCTTACTGTACGGCTTTGTGAGACCATTCTTATCTAAGCCGCTGCGCGATGAAATTGAAGAAGAAGAAACGGAAAGGCAAGAGTGAGTGGAGAGTTTCCTTTAGGCTCATAGAGCGGAACTTTTGATAATCATCTTCTGGCTTAAAAAAAATCATTTCATGGCATGCCGCAAGTCTCATGAAAACAAAGAAAACAAACTCCCAACAACATCACCGCTGCGCCTGGTCTCTAAAAAGTCCATTAATGATGGAGTATCATGATCATGAATGGGGTGTGCCTGTTCGTGATGATAAAATACTTTTTGAATTTTTAGTTCTTGAATCTGCTCAGGCAGGTCTTTCCTGGCAGACAGTACTTCAGAAACGAGATGCCTATCGGAAAGCTTTTGATCAGTTTAATCCTGCAAAAATTGCTTGCTACGGTGAAAAAGAAATAAGCCTCTTGGTGGCTAATCAAGGAATTATTCGCAATCGACTCAAAATTCTAGCAGCTATTACAAACGCCAAGTTTTTTTTAGAAGTACAAAGAGAGTATGGCTCTTTCAGTAATTATATTTGGGACTTTGTTAATGGTCAGACCATCAATCATAAAATAAAAAATGCAAAAATGTTTTTTTGTACGAGCAAAGAATCTGATTTGATGAGCTTGGAGCTTCGCAAGCGAGGCTTCACCTTTTTGGGCTCAAAAATTTGTTATTCCTTTATGCAAGCAGTCGGAATGGTCAATGATCATGAAATAGGATGCTTTCGTCATCACGAGGTGATGGATAGCCCTAAAAAATCTTACAATTGATGAGAGAAACACTGATCAGGGAAAAGCAAAAGCATAATCATCTGGTGGATGGGGAGGGATTCGAACCCTCGGTGCCGATCAAGGCACACACGCTTTCCAAGCGAGCGCATTCGACCACTCTGCCACCCATCCTTACAACTTATAATATGTGGGTTAAGGCGTAAACGGAAGTAAGGTGAAAGGCAAGGATTTCATGAAAAAATTTATTAAAAATTAAAGGTTTGAAGAAACCACGTATTCTCGTAGGATTCAAAAATTATTTAATCCTAAACACTCAAAGTCCATAATATAGGCTTTGATCCTACGCATGAGTTCTTCAGCTAACGAAAATATTATGATCAATGTGCAGATTGATGGCACCTGGAAGCAATTTGCTAAAGGAACACGCTTGATTGAAGCATGTATGCAGTCTGGCCAACATATTCCTCACTACTGTTATCACCCCAAATTAAGTGTTCCTGGTAACTGCCGGATGTGTTTAGTAGAAACAGGCTCTCCAAAAATGACGCCTGATCGCAAGCCTGAGCTCGGAGAGGATGGATATCCGATCATTCAGTGGAATCCAAGACCTGCGATTTCTTGTGCGCTAGAAGTTTCTGAAGGCATGGCGGTACGAACGAACTCTTCGCTCGTGGAGGAATGCCGTAAGGGGGTGATGGAGTTTTTACTCATTAATCATCCGCTAGATTGTACCATCTGTGATAAAGCTGGTGAATGTCGTCTTCAAGAGTTTTCTGTCGAGTATGGTCATTCAGGCTCTCGTTTTTTGGAGGAAAAAGTCAAAAAACCCAAACACGTTGATATTGGAAAGTATATTGTTCTCGATGATGAGCGTTGTATTCTTTGTTCGCGCTGTATTCGCTTTATGAAGGAAGTGGCGCATGACGATGTGCTAGGATTTGTCGATCGAGGTAGTCACACGACCTTAACAGTTCACCCTGGCAAAAGGCTTGATAGTAATTATTCGCTCAACACGGTTGATATTTGTCCAGTCGGTGCGCTGACCTCAAAGGATTTTCGATTTAAAATGCGTGTCTGGTTTTTAAAAGAAACCAAAACTATTGATGTGAGTTGTGGTACTGGCTCTAACATCATTATTGGAAGTCGTGAAAATACAATTTACCGTATTACGCCGCGCCAAAATGAAGCGGTGAATTCTTATTGGATGCCGGATTCTCATCGTCTTAATTACACGTATCTCCACCGTGAAGATCGTCTACTCAAGCCATGTGTGCGCAATCAAGAAAATGATCATATCTTAAACAGTAGTCCATGGTCTGAGGCGCTCCATGCGGCTGCGAAGGCTCTGCAAGGAGAAGAAGCGGGTTCCATTGCCATGATTGTTTCTGGACGCATGACCAATGAGGAACTTTTCCTAGCACGTCGCCTAAAAGAAGCGCTCTCCATCAGGCTCGTTGACATACGTCCTCGTCCTCAAGACGGCGATGGCTTCTTAATTGCCAAGGATGGCAATCCTAACACACGAGGCGCTCAGTTACTCGGTCTTACAGGAGAAGAGCCTGGAGCACTCTTAGGAGCAATCAATGAAGGTATTGAAGCGGGAACAATTACTTCGCTCCTGGTTCTGCATGAAAATGTGATTCCTTGTGGCATCAGCGAGGCTGCTCTCACAAAATTAAAAAACGTGATCGTCTTAGATATTCTTCCTAGTTTCACAACACAGCATGCAACAATACTCTTGCCCGGCTCGGCTGCTGCTGAGAAGCGTGGCTCGATGATTAATATTAAGGGTCGTCTTCAACGCTTGACGCAAGCTATTCAAGCCCCAGGGTCAGCACGTGATGATTGGGAAATTTTGCGAGATCTTCTTAAGTTAATCTCTCCTTCGGCGGTTCCTATCACCTTTGAGGAACTCTTTGCACAGATGGCCTCTGAAATTCCGTGTTTGAGAGGACTTAATTTTGGAAAGATTGGGGATTTAGGTATCGATCTCACGTTGTTGAAATAGGCATTTCTTTAATTCGTGACGAGTATACAGACAACAAGAGAATCCAATATCCACCTTGCCTTGAAACGAGAAGAATGACTCTTCTCTTTTTTATCCTCACATCATTTTTTGCTAGTGTTCTAAAAGGAGGAGACCAATCTTCTTCTCCGCAAGACATCAAGATCACTATTGATCTAGTGCATCCTAGAAGAATTCCTGAGTTTTCTCAAACGATGGGAGGCTGTCTTGATGGCCATGAGAAAAACAGTGTGGCCTTTGATCATGCACCAGCATCCTTGAGCTTCCCTTGTCATGAAGAGAGGATTACATCATTGATCCATGGCGTTAAGAACTCTGCGATCTCTGCCATGCTCTCTTCAGGACTCAAGCCCGTTGCTTACCGTCTGCGTACTGAATTAGGAGTCGAATCATGGCATTGGAATCCCTCGGGTAGCTGGAGTGATCCCTTGCACCATCAAGGTTATTGGACATCGTGTGCACAGTCAAAAATTCCTATCACCCATAGCTATGGATATCGTCTTCCACGACGTGGTAATACATTAGATGAAGCTAATAATGATAGTTACTCACGCCTTGATGATGGGAATGAAAATACTTTTTGGAAGAGCAATCCCTATCTCACGAGCCATTACACAAGAGAGTTAGACTCTAGACACCCGCAGTGGGTGATCATTGATTTTGGAAAATCAGTTTTTATTAATGCGGCGCGTCTTCATTGGAAGCATCCCTATGCTCAAAAATATCGTATTCAATATTCACGTGGCGGAGATCTTTATTTTGGACATGGAGGTGCGTGGCATGATTTTCCAAATGGAAAATATGTTAGCTCTCGCGGAGGCTCTCCTATTCTTGATTTGGGCATGCCACATAATCTTTGGGGCCAAGCATTCCCTGTTCATTATGTCAGAATCTTGATGACGGAGAGTTCGCATACGGCAATGCCAGGAAGTCATGATCCAAGAGATCATATGGGGTATGCCCTAGGAGAGATTGAACTAGGATATTTCACATCTCGCGCATTTCATGATCAGATCATCCATTGTCCTAATCAAAAGCAAACGCTCCTCTATGTCTCTTCGACAGATCCGTGGCATCGCTCGTGTGATAAGGATAAGAGAACCCAGCAGCCTGGGCTCGATCGTGTTGCACAATTTGCTCTGAGTAATCGTCAGCCAATTCTCTGGTCGGTACCCATTCTCTATGATACCCCTGAAAATGCTCTCGCTGAGGTTGAGTTTTTAAAAAAACGTGGTTACTTCTCTCCTGGGCAGCGTCTAGAACTAGGAGAAGAGCCAGATGGGCAACGCGTCGATCCTAAAGATGTGGCCGAGTTGTATGCTCAGGTATCAAAAAAAATTCATCATGCTTTTCCTGATCTTAGTCTGGGTGGGCTGAGTTTTGTGACCATTGATGTGAACCCTGGAGATCTCATTTATCGTGTCGATAAGAGACCGTGGTTAAGGCGTTTTTTTAAACAGCTTCGTCAAAAAGGGGAGAGAAAAAATTTTCAATTTCTCAGCTTTGAGTGGTATCCCTTTGATGATTTACTCCTGCCTGCAGCCCCTTTATTAATCAAACAACCCAGACGTTTGGAGCAAGCGTATAAGGGGATTTACCATGGTGGCATTCCAAGAACAATGCCTCTCATCATGAGTGAATATGGTTATTCTGTTTTTTCTGGAGAGCCAGAGGTGACTATCTCAGCTGCTTTACTACAGGCTGATATTGCGGCACAGTTTTTACTCCTTGGAGGCACCACTTCTTATCTCTATGGATATGAACCCAACACACTGGAATGTGGCTATGGAAATTCCTGGGGTAATCTCATGATGTTACATGCAGATACAAGAAATCAAAACCACCTGGAGCCTCTGCCTACCTACTATAGTTCGCAGCTTCTAATTCAGCATTGGGGCCCAACTTCAGGTGGCGCATGTGATCTTTATCCTGTAAATACACACACAAAAACAAAGGGTCAGGATGCAAATGTCACTGGTTATTTTCTCTCAACAGGGGTATTTCATACTTGTGGTAACAAGGAAATAGCGAAGGCTCCTCGTCACAATCAGTATGAAATATCTGGGCTGGCCCCTGCCCACGAGGAACAACATCACGCACTCCTCTTAGTCAATAAACACCCGAGCCACGCCTCTCCTCTCACATGTGCTTTCAATACGGCTTCATGTTTTTTTTCTCACAAGCGAGTGAAAAAAAAGATACTCACAAAAGAGCTTTCTGGTCTTTGGACATGCTATTGCTACTCACCGAGTCAATATGAGTGGCATGCCCAAGGAGCTAAGGGATATGCCTCACGTAACGAGCCTCCTAGTAAAAGCTCCTGTTTGGCAGAGATAAAATATCGCTCTGGAAGGACTTTTCTTGAGTTTCAAAAAAATCATCAACCAATCTCTCTCCCTCCCTCATCCATCACGCTGTTGTGTAAATAGTTTTTTATGGGGGCGAATATTTGTGGGAGGTCCTTTTAGAGGATGAATCACTTTTTAAAATAATCATTTCTCATCACACTTAATTTAAACTATAGCTTTAGGATGCTTGAAATTTTACAAAAAGGAGGGCCTCTCATGGGTATTATCTTGCTCTGTAGCGTTGTGGCTCTTGGTGTTTTTTTTGAACGTTTGCTTTATTTGCATCGTGTTTCTATTCGTGTTGGAGAATTTCTTGATGGATTACATTTGTTAATTCAACGCAATCATCTTGCAGAAGCCCTTCAGGAATGTGTCACTATTTCTGGACCAGTAGCACGTGTGCTCCAGGCAGCCTTACAACGACCAGAGGCAAGTCGTATCGAGCTTAAAGAAATCACAACGGATGCTGGTCTTCTTGAACTGCCAAAGCTTGAACGCAATCTCTCCATTCTCTCGATGCTAGCCTATGTCACGCCTTTGGTTGGACTTCTTGGTACTGTGTTAGGTCTTTTAGATGCGTTTTTAGCTATTATCGCTCATGGAGGTTATGCCACTACTGCAGAAATTGCTAAAGGAGTCTTTGAAAGCCTCATTACAACGGCAGCAGGTCTTGCCGTTGCTATTCCTGCTTTCTTAGCTTACAGCTATCTTTCTTCTCGTGTGAATGATCTCATCCATGATATGGAGCGAGCTGGTATTGAAATTGTTCAGCTCCTCATAGATCACCAAACGGCTTTGAGGAAGCCTGAGTAACATAGCTCCTGCACTCTTCATTCTTATGCGTCTTCGCAGAACACAAGAAGCTGGTTCGCCATTTTTCTACCTTGCTCCAGGACTGAGTACGGTACTTTGTTTGATTTTTTTTCTACTCATTGGCGGTACACTTTTACTACAACCGGGCATTGCCATCAAGGTCCCTGAATCTCCATTTTTACTTGTTCCGCATCATGATCCGCGTGTTGTGAGTATTACTGGAAGTCCACTACCAGCAATCTATTTTGATAATCAGGAGGTGTCTTTAGAAGAGCTGAAAAAAATTCTTCACAACAGTGATGTTAAAAGCAGTCTGATCATTAAAGCTGATCAACAAGCCCCTTATGACCTGCTCGTACAAGTCATGACTGTTGGCGTTAATTGTGGTTTTACGGTAATCTTGGCAACGAATGATCTTTCTGCAGAATGAAAAAAATGCTTTCTTGCACGACGCCGATCAAGACGCATGAAATCCGTGTTTCTGATGTCACAAGACTTCTCTTCGAGTGGCCTATTAAAAAGGCTCCCAGGCTGACATTGCCGCTTTTTATTTTTTTAGCACTACTCTTGCACCTTTCTGCAGTTTATTTTTTTAACATTGTTTATGAACCCCTTCATGTTCGAAAGATCACAACAGCGCAGGTTTATTTTCTGATCCCTAAGTCTCAAGCCTCACAACAAATTGCTCCGTGGCTGCAAGCCAATGATCCAGCGATTTTTTCTCCTTTAGAAACCATTCAAAAAAACGAACCAAAAAGATCCAACGTCATTTATCAATTCAGCCCATCGACTCCGGTGTTACATCACTTGCCTCCTTTCAAAGAAGAGGCAACGGCGCTGCTCTTGCCACCAACAGATGAATGTCTCCTGCCAAGAGAATCGCTTGTTTTAAAGGATGCTTCTTCTAGAGCACAAGTATTACCGCCAAAATCGACTATCAGTAGAACAACAAGAATTCAGCTACAAGCAAACCTAGCTGTGCGCGTTCCTGAACCAGTCTCAGTTTTAGGACATCCCATCTTACCTCTTTCAAGCAGCATACCTGTTCAACCAACACTACTCACCGTTAACATTGATGCCATGGGTATTCCTCGCCATGTTATTATCACGCAATCTTCTCAAAATGAAGAAGCCGACGAAGTAGCCACCCACTGGCTCATGACACGTTGTTTTGCTCCTGCAAACGAGGCAACATGGGGTAATATTTTAATTTTTTGGGGTCATGAATGATCTCTATTGAGAGGCTCAGGAGGAATAAAGTGAACGTGGAAAGAGTGGTGGGTGATCTGAAAAAAAGCATTTATGGTACAATCTCAATAACGTGAATCAAAAAAGAAAAGCTGATGCAATATACTCGGAATCTCATACTGGCTGCTGGGAAAATAATAAACTTGGCTACTCATTACCTATTACTCTTTACTGGGTCTTATTTTATAGCACTTTCGGGTTAGCCCGAATATTTCACACCGATCTACTGCGGAGACCGGGAAAGCAGATGGATGCTGCGTTAGACTCACATTGTGACTTGAGCAACACCAGTGCTCGTCTCGCCCTTTCAGGTCTGCCTAAAGGCAGTCTCCCCCGTGGTCTCTTGGGCCGCCGGTGGTACCCCATCCGTCTTCGCAGTCTCCTCGTCACGATCAGTATGAAATATCCGGGTTAAATCGCTTGCGCACCATCCAGGTGCGCTACACGCTTTTAAAAAACAACCTGAGACCAAGTCGTTACGCCATGTCTCCCATTTTTATTCACGTTTTTAGGTTTAAGAAAAATTGCTCACCTTAGGATAGGCTCTATCTATGATACAACTCACTCTTGCCTGGTTTGTTTTTATTTATCTTACGGTTTTTCTTGCGGGAATCTTAATCCTTTGGATAGGATATGAAATGCTTCAAAAACGACTCTACTTTCAGGCCTCTCAACGATTGATTCACTGTCGCATCTGTGGGGCGTCACTCCTGACTTCATCATCTAACGAGCTTTTGTCTTGTCACTCTTGTGGCAGTCTCAATGAGCCTCATTATCAAGGAGGTCTCTAATTATGGGTATGTGGATTGGAAGAAACCGTAAGGCTCGTGTTACTTATGGATTTGATGAAATAGCACTCGTTCCGGGACGTATCACGATTAATCCTGAGGAAGTTGATACGACCTTTTCTATTCCTTGTAAAAATGGAGATGCTCTCACGCTCTCCATTCCGATTATGGCTAGTGCGATGGATGGTGTCGTGGATGTTCGATTTGCGATTGCGATGGGAAAATTAGGTGGTATCGCTGTACTGAATCTCGATGGTGTTCAAACGCGTTATCAACATCCTGATGAAGTCCTTGCAGAAGTACTCAGTGCAGATAAAGATCATGTGACGGCCTTGCTGCAGAAAATGTATCAAGAGCCTGTACGCGATGACCTCATTGCTAAGCGTATCTCTGATATTAAATCAGCTGGCGGTCTTGTCGCTGTGAGTTGTATTCCTCAACGTGCAGAACATGTGGGTCCCATTGCGGCGGAAGCGGGCGCGGATCTTTTTATCGTTCAGAGTACTGTTTCTACAGTGCGTCACGTCTCTACAAAATATCCAACACTCGATTTAGCAGATTTCTGTGCGACAATGCCCATTCCCGTAATCGTTGGTAATGCTGTTGGATATGATGTCACCTTAGAGCTAATGGAATGTGGGGTCAGTGGTGTGCTTATTGGTGTTGGTCCAGGGGCTGCTTGTACATCACGAGGTGTCTTGGGTCTCGGTGTGCCTCAGGTGACCGCTACAGTTGATTGTGCTGCTGCACGCGATGCGTACTTTAAAAAAACACGCCGTTATATTCCCATCATTACCGATGGTGGCATGAGTAAGGGTGGAGATGTCTGTAAGGCTTTAGCATGTGGCTCCGATGCCGTCATGGTGGGTAGTGCTTTTGCAAAAGCCTTTGAAGCTCCTGGTAAGGGTTATCATTGGGGTATGGCTACCCCTCATGCGAATCTCCCTCGTGGAACCCGTATTCACGTTGGCGCAACAGGTTCACTAGAACAAATTCTCTTTGGGCCTGCTGTCGTTGATGATGGAAGTCAAAATCTTGTAGGCGCTATCACAACGTGCATGGGGAATGTTGGTGCTCGCACGATCAAAGAATTTCAAGAGACAGAAATTATTATAGCCCCTTCTATTAAAACAGAAGGCAAACTCTTTCAAACAGTTCAAAACGTTGGGATGGGAACACGCTAATAAGACTTGTGTAGCCTTCATCATCACTAGATGATGCACGGGTCAACTAACTCTGAAGCTTTAACCCGAATATTTCACACTAAATCTATTACGGCTTGTGGAAAGCTCTATGGCTACTGCGTTGGTCTCGAATGGTGATTGGGGCAACACCAGTGCTCGGGAGAGCCTGGGTTAGACTGCCATAACCGTTAGGTTAGGGGTAGCCCGTAAGGGCGAGCCGAGCAGGTGCGAGCGAGTCAATATGGACACATACAGCCCGGCATCACAATCCTTCACCCGCCTTGTACTAACAAGCTTTGCACAGCGCCTCATGACGATTCAGTATGAAATATGCGGGTTAATGCCTCTATCACAGTCACGTTAAAAAAACTAGTTTCTAGAATGAGTATTGCGATTTTCCTTCCTCTACGAGCGTGCTTCAAATCCTACACATTGCTTGTAAGTTCTTTCTTCTTGCTGGCAAGTTGTTCGACCATGCAGCCTCCTGTGATCAAACTTGAACAAGCCAATGTGCTACCCTTGAATATTAATTCTAATTTTTCATTTAGAAAAGAAACACAATTTCTCAATGATCCAAGTACCTTTAGAACGAGTCATTCAGAAACGGTCAATTTTCAAAGGCGCTCTTACATGTGGCCTGCCACTACTGAGCTCGATATTAGTGAGCTTCGAGGTAACTATTTTAATTTCTATTGGTGGAATCATGGCTCTCCTGAAAATGTTACTATTCGTTTTGAATATCGCCAGGCGGGTTTGAGTAATGAAGTCTTAGCACGCGAAATTACCTATCCCAACGCACAGGGATCTATTCGTTCTATTTTTAAAGTTACTGGCGATGATTACCTTGAAAATGGTCGTGTGACCTGTTGGCGAGCACTCCTCATTGTGAACAACCAAATTGTTGCACTAACGCAATCATTTCTCTGGCAATAGCGTGAGCTAGCCCGAATATTTCCTACCGATATACTGCGGAGACCGGGAAGCTAGGGTGGATGCTGCTCCCAAGCTCGAAGTCTTCCTCGGGCAACACCAATGCTCGGGAGAGCATGGGGTAGAACTGCCGTAACCGTTAGGTTAGGGGAAGCCCGCAAGGGCGAGTCGAGCAGGTGCGAGCGAGTCAATATGTACTCATACAGCCGTCGTCGGACTTCATCATTCGCCTTGCCCCATCCGCCTTCCCTGTCTCCGCAGTAGATCGGTGTGAAATATTCAGGTTAAGCCTTGTTGGCTCGAAAAAATTCTGAACAAAAAATCCTAATTTTCATTCATGATGAGTATAAATTCTTGCTCGGGGGGGGACTCGAACCCCCACGCCTTTCGGCATGCGCCCCTTAAACGCACGTGTCTGCCATTTCACCACCCGAGCGATCAAAACGGAGTCTCATAATAATGGCGGTTTCTTCTAAAGCAATCCCTTTTTAAAAATGATTCCACCAAGAGTTGACTCATTCATAATCCTAAAAACGTGAATGAAAATGGGAAATAAGGCGTAAAGACTTGGTCTCAGGTTGTTTTTTAAAAGCGTGTAGCGCAACTGGATGGTGCGCACGCCTATTGAAAAAAGCAAGTTGAGGCCAAGTATATTGCCTTAGATTTGCTACTTCCATTCACATTTTTTGATAATATTAACCCGGATATTTCATACTTATCTACTGCGGAGACCGGAAAGCTAGGGTGGATGCTGTGCTCAAGCTTGAAGTCTTCCTCAGGCAACACCAGTGCTCGAGAGAGCCTGGGGTAGACTGCAGTTAAACGTTAGGTTAGGGGCAGCCCGTAAGGGCGAACCGAGCAAGTGCGAGCGAGTCAATATGTACTCATACAGCCGTCGTCAGACTTCATCACTCGCCTTGCCCTATCCTACCTTCGCGGCCTCCTCGTCACGATCAGTATGAAATATCTGGGTGCATTTGCTCTTCTTCTTGCCCGTTAAACAGAGATCATCTAATACCAATAGTGAAATGAAGAAAGAATGGATACTTCCTGCACAGGTTGATTCTACCGATGTCATAAGATTAGCAGAGGAGTTTCAACTACCCGATGCACTTGCTACTATTTTAGTAGAGCGTGGATATGACTCTCTTCAAAAGGCACGTCTTTTTCTTAAACCGCGTTTATCAATATTGCGACCTCCTGAGGAAATTAGGCATATTGATCTTGCGGTCGATCGGATATTAGAGGCACTAGAGAAACAAGAGAAAATTATTCTCTATGGTGATTATGATGTTGATGGAATTACCTCGCTTGCCTTCTTGTGTCGCTCTTTAAGGGTGCTGGGAGCACAAGTAAATTATTTTATTCCGCAACGTGCTGCTCATGGATATGGCCTGAGCAAAGGAGGTTTGGCATCTTGCTTTGAACAATTTCAACCAGATCTTATCATTGCTGTTGATTGTGGTACCAATTCCGTGAAAGAGGCCGAGTGGATTGAAAGACAAGGAGCGGATCTTATCGTGGTGGATCACCATGAAATTAAAGATAAAGCCCGCCTGCCGCCCATTTTAGTCAATCCAAAAACGGCTTTAATAGAGAATACAATACTCTTTGAGCATACTAAAAGTTCTCGTGCTCTCTTATCTGAGGCAATGAATAGAGATCATGATGTCGAAGCTCTCCAGGCATCACATCTGCTATCACCTCCATCTCATGATAGTGATGTGGCCTCAAAGCATGACTATCATTACCTTTGTAGTGTAGGACTGGTCTTTAAACTCGTTCATGCTTTGCTGAAGCGCTTTGACAAGCCGCCACTGGATCTACGGCATTATTTGGACCTCGTCGCATTAGGAACAGTTGCTGATATTGTTCCGCTTATTGAGGAAAACAGGATTTTTGTATTTCATGGTCTCAAGGTACTCGAACATTCTCAGTGGGCTGGAATAAGAGAGTTAATGAAGGTTGCCCAGGTGAATCATCCCGTAACGACTTATGATATTGGTTATAAGTTAGGACCCCGATTAAATGCAGCAGGCCGACTTGCCTCGGCTTTAGAAGCCTTAGAGCTTTTATTAACAGACGATCCGAGTAAAGCAGCTCGTCTTGCGCACCATTTAGATCTGAAAAATCGTGAGCGTCAGGCTATTGAATCTTCTGTGAGAGAAGAGGCAGAGGAACTTGTTGCTGCAAATTTTTCAACTACTCCTTCTAAAAGTATTGTGCTCGGTCAACCCCACTGGCATCCCGGAGTTATTGGGATAGTGGCATCACGTATTTCAAAACGCTGGTACCGTCCAACACTCATTATTGGTTTTGATGAAAATGGTTTTGGTCGAGGCAGCGGTCGGAGTATTGATGGTTTTTCCTTAGTAAGCGGTTTAGAAAAATGTGCTCATCTTCTAGAATCCTTTGGAGGACATGCCATGGCAGCTGGCTTTAGCGTGCAGAAAGAGAATTTAGACATGTTATGCAAAACATTTGAAGAGACTGCGGATACTCTTCTTACGCAAGACAAGCTCACGCCCACATTAAGATTCCAGGCTCAAGTGAATATGGAGGATCTTTCCTCCGAATGGCTTCTTGCGCAAGAGCGCCTAGCTCCCTTTGGTGTTGGGAATGTTCAACCGCTCTTTATTGCACGTTCTCTCTACCCTTTGTACGAACCGCGCGTATTAAAGAAAAAACATTTGCGCCTTGAATTTCTTGGGCACAAAAACATGCCTCTAACCGCAATTTTCTTTGATGGAGCCTTAGAACAACTTCCTAAACCACCTTGGGATATCGCATTTAGGCTTGAACGTAATATTTACCAGGGAAGAATCAATCTGCAGCTTCAGATCGTTGCCATTAGGGGAGCTGAACCATCTCCAGTTTCTTCGTCACAATCAGTATGAAATATCCGGGTCAACTGTTTTCAGGCTTCCATTTTCATATTTTTTTGATTTAATGAACGGTTCAAATATTTTTATGAAACCATTAGAACATCAAGTAGCAATCGTTACCGGTGCTGGACGAGGTATAGGTGAGGCTATCGCTCGTCAGCTTGCACTTCACGGGGCGAAAATTGCCGTTGTCAGTCGTAGTGAAGCTAATGCATCGAAAGTCACAGCAGCATTGAATCACGAAATACCTGAATCTGCACGAGCCTATGCCGTTGATGTAGCTGATTTTCATGCTGTGCAAAAAGTAGGAGAAACAATTTTTGCTGATTTTGGACGCATCGATATTCTTGTCAATAATGCTGGAATTACCCGAGACAATCTACTCATGCGCATGTCCTCGGAGCATTGGGATGAGGTTCTTAATGCAAATCTTAAGGGAGCTTTTAATTTTGTACGTGCTCTTATTCGCCCTATGCTTAAAGCGCGTGCTGGAAGGATTATTAACATTAGCTCTGTTAGTGGCCTCATGGGTCTTGCAGGACAGACCAATTATGCAGCCAGTAAAGCAGGTCTTATTGGTTTTAGTAAAAGTCTCGCGCGCGAAGTCGCTAGTAGGGGCATCACGGTTAATGTGGTAGCTCCTGGATTTATCGAAACCGATATGACTGCTGTCTTAAGTGAAGAAGTCCGTAAGGGGGCACTTGCTCAGATCCCGCTTGCTCGCTTTGGAGAGCCTGATGATATTGCAACTGCCGTTGCCTATTTAGCTGGGCCTTCTGCACGTTATATCACGGGTCAGGTGCTAGCCATCGATGGTGGGATGTCCATGTAATTTAGACTAGTAAGAATAATTCTAATACTGTGACTCTCTAACCCGGATATTTTATATCCGATCTACTACGGAGATCGGGAAGGCTCATGGATGCTGCGCTCAAACTCCCATTGCGACTTGGACAACATCAGTGCTCGGGAGAGCCCGGGGTAGACTGCCGTAACCGTTTAGGTTAGGGGCAGCCCGCAAGGGCGAGCCGAGTAAGGTGCGAGCGAGTCAATATGGACTCATACAGCAGTCGTCAGACTTCATCACTCGCCTTACCTCATCCGCCTTCGCGTCCTCCTCGTCACGATCAGTATGAAATATTCGGACTAAATCAGGATTCGCGGCGCCTCGTGACGAATCAGTATGAAATATGCGGGTTAATTTCCAATGCTTCCAATCATTGTCATCAGTGGTAAAAAAAGTGCGATCACAACTCCTCCGACAAAGCAGGCTAGAAGTAGAATCAGGAATGGTTCAATCAGTATCATGAGTTGAGTTATGTGATGATGGACATCTTGTTCATAAATAGTCGCTACTTGTAGCAGCATTTCAGCTAGCCTGCCTGTTTGTTCCCCAATAGCGATCATGCTCATTGCCATTGGTGGGAAAAGATGGCTCGCCTGGAGTGGGTACATGATGGAGTCACCAGCTTCTAAGCTCTGATAAATCATCTTCATTGCTTTTTCGATAGCTCTATTATTTGAGATTTTTTGCGTTATCTCAATTGCCTCTAGTGGAGGAACATTATGGAGTATTAACGTTCCTAAGGTATAAAAACATTGTGAGATATAGTGTTTTTTTAAAACGTTTCCTATGAGTGGCAGTCCTAGAAATAATCGATCAAATAATTCGCAAAACGCCTCTAGAGTGAATGCCAATTTGATAGCTACGAGGAATGCCATTAGTAATAGTATCATCGTTATGATGTGATTTCGTATATATTGGCTGGCCTCTAAAAGAAAAAGCGTGCATGAGGGAAGGCTGTTTTTTTCAAATCCATCAGCAAAAATAATTTCAAATTTAGGAATAATCATACCTCCTAAAAAAAAGATCATCAGAAGTGCCGCAATCAATACAATCGCTGGATACAAAAGCATCGAGGTTATTTTCTGTTTCATTTTTTGGATTTGCTCTTGGAATGAAACCAATCGACTTAAGACGGTGCTCAGTGTACTGCTCATTTCTCCTGCCCGAATCATATTAATGTAGAGTGAAGAAAAAAGACTGGGATATCCTGCTAACGCTTCACTCAAGGTGTTACCGCTTTGAATATTTTCTATCAGTGCAGATAGGATTTTTTTGAAAGCTGTATTTGATTCTTGTTCTGCTAAAATTGCGAGTGCTTGACCTAGAGGTAACCTAGCATCCAGCAAAATTGCGAGTTGTCTTGTAAAAAGTTGTAGACTAGCACTTGGGATTCTTCTTTTTTTTAAAAAAATATTCATCTATTTGGTGTCTTAGAGGCGATCATGAAGCGAGTGATTTTTTGTACCTCACCCATGATTAAAAAAACAAGAATGGCAATAGAAAAGCCAATCAGACTCATGACAATGCGCTCTAAGCTAATATACAAATTACTATCGGGTGCTGGTATCATGAGCACAGAGTAAGAAAACATGGTTGCCGTCGCACGTAAGAAAATTTTTTTGGTTCCGTAATAGTTAGCTAGCCATTCCAGAGTACCAAAGAACAAGCCTAAGCTTAACAGATAGATTGCAAAATCATTAGTCAATGCTACTAAACCTACAATATAGGCAATAGAGAGGAGTGCTCCAAAAATATAACCCCACATCTTTTGCTTAAATAATGTTGCAGATTGTTCTATTTCCAAGGCTGTAATGCCTGAAATACTCGCAATGATCAGGCGCGTTGATTGAGATGTTTTGAGGCAGAGTGCTACGATGATGGCGATAGAAACAACAAGACCAATGTTAATCATGCTGTTTAGAGGCGACTGTAAGGGAACATACGTGCAAAGATCTGATTTTTTTTTTAATAAGCACGCGATTCCATATGTGAGCACAATAGGAATAATTGCCTGAGAGAGTAAATGAAGTCCGGTAATAAGAATATTACATGAGGCTATTGCAATCATTGCTTTCACACACATGGCTACAAAATAAGCGCTAAAAGCAAAGGCAGTTCCTACGCCAAAATTTTTTAAAAAAACACGATATCCGATTGCAGCAATAAAGCTGATCAAGAAAAAATACACCCAAGGTGATTCTGGTAGCGCAATGAGGAGAAGTCCGCCACCAGTGACTGCTAAGGTTACCGATAGCAGACGAAAAAGAAAATTTTGAAAAGACGGTGTAGGTAGTAGTGAGAGTGACGCTGCCAAGCTCAGTGCTATGTAGGCGTCTGGAATATGTAATGCTTCGACACATAAAACCGTAGCTGCAGTGCCAAAGGCAGCAGAGAGAGCAGATGTTGTTGCTTCTTCCTCGGGTGTTACCTTGAAATGAGTCATTACTATTCGTTTTTTTCTATTGTTTTAGAAGGATAGAGAGGTGGTGTGAAAGGAAGATAATAAGGTTCTTGGAGTAATTTTAATGGACCACCCAATGGGGTATTACGTGTGTCAATAATGACAGAAGCTTTTCCACCTAATCGAAAATCAGATTTTTCCTCTCCTTGTAGGACAATCCGAATAGGGAAGCGTGTTGCTAGTTGAATAAAATCAAAAGTTGGCGGAACAACAGCCAGTACACCTCCTTGAGCGGCAGTATTCTGTGAAAATCCTACGTAAGGGAAAACACCACGAGAGATACCTTGCACAATACCTGAGATGGGCGTTTGATGACGTGCCATGAGATAAACCCGGACACTTTGACCTTCTTTAATACGGCGGATATCAATTTCTCGAAAGTTAGCCAGTACGTACCAGATACTCGAATCAACAATAGTAAAGAGTTGCTCGCCGCGTCCGGCATAGGAACCAGGGGCAATTTTTAAATTCGTAATATAGCCATCACATGAAGCATAAATCTTACAGTAAGAGACATGTAATTCTGCATTCCAGAGTTCTGCTTCTGCTTCTTCAATATGGGTATTTTTGCCATTAACTTCTGCAAGATTATTAATAGCTTTCTCGACCAGCGCCTCTGCTTCATGGACTAAAGCGGTGCTGCTTTCTGCATCAGATTGTGCTTGTTGTACTTTATCAGCAGAAGCAAAGTTACCGTCCAGTAGTGGTTTGAGTCGTTCATAATGCATGAGCGCATAGGCAGCCTTTGCTTCACGATCATGTAACGTGGCTTTAGCGGCTCGTATTTGTTCTTCGAGTGCTTTGACTTCGCTGCAAACAAGCTCCAGTTTTGCTTTGGCTCGTGCTGCCTCTGCTTCATAAGGCCTGGCATCAAGGGTCATGATAAGATCACCGCGTTTGACTTTTTGATTGTCCACAACATGAAGTTCTACAATGGTTCCACCAACTTGAGCTGCAACACCAACCGTATTGGCAATAACTTCTGCATCATCAGTCCTAGGAAATGTTTGGACGTTATCCCAAACTTTGATGATACCAATAACTACAGTCAATAGAATGAGTGCCTGAAAAATGAAAAGAATGATATTTGGGTGTGCAAAAATATTACTCCATGCATGACGTGTACTGAGTAAAACTCCTTGAGTTGATGTAGGATCCTCGCTCATCGTGCTGCAAAAAAAAGAAGCCATGTCCAGAGTGTGATAGCACTAAAGATGGCGGGAATCATCAGGATTGGCGGTTGAAGGATTGATGACCATGTCAAACGATGAAAGAGAATTCCTACAAACCATGTTCCGAAAACACCAACGACCATACAGCCAAGCCATGCAGGAAAGTAGGCACCTGCAACATTAATCATAGGATTTCCACTAAATGTAATTATGGCCATAATAAGGTTTTTCTGAAGGTAGAGATTATGACTTCACTTATTCTCTAGATAAATCAATAAGTCAGTTAACCTGCATATTTCACACTAAATCTATTACGGCTTGTGGAAAGCTCATAATTATTGCGTTGGTCTCACATTGTGATTTGGGCAACACCAGTGCTCGGGAGAGCCTGGGGTAGACTTTAGGTTAGGGGCAGCCCGTAAGGGCGAGCAGAGTAAGGTGCGAGCGAGTCAAGATGTACACATACAGCCGTTGTCGCAATCCATCACCTTCGTTGACTCGCTTGGCAAAGCTCGTCTCGCCCTTTCAGGGCTGCCTAAAGGCAGTCTCCCCCCGTGGTCTCTTGGGCCGCCGGTGGTACCCCATCCGCCTTTGCAGTCTCCTCGTCACGATCAGTATGAAATATGCGGGTTAACCGAAAAACGGTCATTGTCTAGCAGAGTCTCACTCCATAATCTTGCCTTGCTTCACTTAAAAAATCACTGTTCTAATTAAGATCATGTTCGACCATTTTTTTCAACATTGGATCAATCGCGAAATGACTTCTCCACTCATGGATCATTTTATGGCTGGGATTACTAATTTTTCTGCATGGCGTCCGCTTATTGTTTTAGCGGTATTTTTAGGTCTTCTGTTTGGAAATCTCCGCATTCGCTTTATGTTGCTAACATTGGCACTTGCGCTTGGGATGACCGATGGAGTGATAGTCCATACAATCAAGCATCTTGTGGGACGTGCGCGCCCCCTGCAGGTGGAACCTGGTGTGCGTGTTGTTTCTCTAGTTCCCGCATCACCTCAAATAGCCACTCTTTTTGTACGTCCTCAGATTTCCTCTCCACAAGTCCCTCCGCTAGGAACAAAAATTCAAGGTTTATCTTTTCCTTCATCGCATTCTGCAAATATCTTCGTGATAGCAACAGTTCTCTTTTTATTTTACCGGCGTTTGGGTGTAGGCGCCTTTGTGATCGCTTTTCTAGTAGGTTATTCACGCATTTATACAGGTGCACATTGGCCTGTTGATGTTATTGCGGGAGCTTGTATAGGAATCAGCAATGGCATCCTCATAACCTTTCTCATGAATCAAATCTGGCGAAAATGGGGAGAGTATTTCGCGCCAAAACTTGCGAAACAATACCCTGATTTTCACTTATGACGCGTATATGTTGGCTAAGTGATTTGAGGATAATGATCCCACAGGGTTGAACCCGAATATTTCACACCGATCACTTGCGGAGACCGGGAAGCTAGGGTGGATGCTGCGCTCAAACTCACATTGTGACTTGGACAACACCAGTGCTCGGGAGAGCCTGGGGTAGACTGCCGTAACCGTTAGGTTAGGGGCAGCCCGTAAGTGCGAGCCGAGTAAGGTGCGAGCGAGTCAATATATACACATACAGCCCGGCGTCAAAATGCTCGTCTGCGTTGACTCGCTTGGCAAAGCTCATCTCGCCCTTTGAAGGTCTGCCTCAAAGAGCCTACAAAGTCTTGGGCAGTCTCCCCCGCGGTCTCTTGGGCCGCCGGTGGTACCCCATCAGCCTTCGCGGCCTCCTCGTCACGATCAGTATGAAATATCCGGGTTAAAACAGTGGTGATCATCTCAATTCGTGATATAGTCACGTCGATGTCAAAGAGTATAAAAATTACTCGACCTGTAATTACGAGATCTGCTTTAAGCAAAGGAGCGGTTTTGAATTTTTTCATCACATGTTAACGTACTTTGATCCTATATTTTTGATTGTATGAATGATTCTTTTTCCCCTTCACCCAGTTCTGATGACAAAAATATTCTTAAAACTCCTCCTGCCTTTCTACCGGAGAGAAAAGAATCTACCTCGCTCTTTCGTCATCTTGGTAATCGTCTCTTAACAGGGGTCGCTGTTGCTGTCCCTATAATTGCGACCGTTTTAGTTTTAGAAATCTCGTATAATTTCATCAATGGAGTGACTGCTCCTCTCTACCGAGCTTTAAAAATAACGATTCCTGGACTTGGTTTTATTACGACAATACTGATTTTGATGTTGCTTGGTTTCATGGCATCACATGTGGTCGGAAATAAAATTCTAGAAATTTTTGAAACCTTTGTAGGGCGTATTCCCTTGGTGGCGCAAATTTATAGTGTCGTCAAACAGGCGCTTGAGTCTTTTAAAACCATTAAGTCGACAGAAAATTTCAAACGTGTTGCGTACGTAGAATGTCCCTCCACTGGATGCATGCTTGTGGGCTATGTGACAGGTCAGATTTTTGAGCCTCATTTAGGAGGTTCTATGACGATGGTTTTTGTGCCTCATTCTCCGAATCCACTCACCGGTTTTTTAATTATTGTCGAAAATCATAAAGTGATTGAAAGCACCTTAACCCTCGAACAAGTGACGAAGCTTATTATGTCGGCAGGTCTTGTTGCCCCTGCAAGAAATGATTTGGATCTGTCCCCGGCGGGAATCGAACCCACATCAAAGGTTTAGGAAACCTCTATTCTATCCGTTGAACTACGGGGACGAAAATTTACTTACTCCACTCGAGCATTCTTCTAAGCGGGATTTCGGCAGCTGCCCTAAGCTCTTCGGGCAAGAGAATCTCTGGCGTTAACTCACGCAAACAACGATAAAGCTTCTCAAGAGTATTCATTTTCATAAAATAGCACTCTGCGCACGCGCAATGTCCTGTCGGTCCTGGAATAAAGATCTTACCTGGGATTTCACGACGGAGTCGATGAAGCATTCCTTCTTCAGTTACGATCACAAAGGCGTGAGAGGGAGAATTTTGACAATAAGCAATCATTTTTTCTGTTGAGCAGACTTCATCAGCAAGGAGGCGCACTGCGTAGGAACATTCAGGGTGAGCCACTATCTTGGCTTCCGGATGCTCTTTACGAGCACGTTCAATGCTATCACGTGTGAATTCAACATGAACATGACAATTTCCCTTCCAGAGTTCCATTGTGCGACCGGTCTGTTCAATAACCCAAGCACCTAAGTTTTGATCTGGAACAAAGAGAATATGACGATCCTTGGGAATGCGTGAGACGATCTGAACGGCATTGCCACTTGTACAAATTACATCAGAAAGTGCTTTTACTCGAGCACTGCAGTTAATGTAGGAAACAACATAGTAGTTTTTTTGATGGTGTCTCTTGAGGTAGGCTTCAAGGTCCTGGGCAGAGCAGGAATCGGCAAGCGAGCACCCTGCATGAAGATCGGGAATAACTACCTTCTTAGAGGGGTTAATAATTTTTGCTGTTTCTCCCATGAAGTGGACTCCACAAAAAGCAATGACATCCGCCTTTGTGCGTGCTGCCTCAATGCTTAGACCAAGTGAATCGCCGACGTAATCAGCAATTTCTTGAATTTCAGCAATCTGATAATTATGTGCCAGAATAATGGCGTTACGCTCTTTTTTGAGCTGCTGAATTTCGAGAAAAAGATTCACTGATGTGGAAGCGTATACTGAGTGGTGATCCGAGGGATTGTGAGTTTCAAAGGTTTTTCACTCTACAGTGCCTATTAATTTTTGCAACATGAAGGGTAGAATTCCCTCATGACGATAATATGTCATTTCAATGGGTGTATCTATTCTTAGTCTTAGAGAAATTTCCTGAGTATGCCCATTGTTTCGTGTGATAAGGAGTCTGAGTGTTTGCCGTGGCGTTAATGTCTCAGAAATTCCGAGTAGATCATAAGTTTCAGTTCCTTCAAGTTCGAGGGATTGTGCATTTATCCCTTCCATAAATTGCAGTGGGAGTACTCCCATTCCTACAAGATTGGAACGATGAATCCTCTCAAAACTACTGGCTATAACAGCCTTTACACCCAGGATTTTTGTGCCTTTGGCAGCCCAGTCACGGCTGCTGCCAGTTCCATATTCCTGTCCTGCAATGATGATTAATGGTTTTTTTTCGTGAGCATACTGCATTGCTGCATCAAAGATACTCATGCGTTTGCCACTCGGTTGATGCAGGGTTTCTCCACCTTCAACTTGAGGAAGCATGAGGTTTTTGATCCGAACATTCGCAAAGGTGCCACGTGTCATGACTCGATCATTACCACGACGACTTCCATAGCTATTGAAATCTTCTTGCATAACACCTTGCTTAAGGAGGTAAGCACCTGCAGGAGAATCTTTCTTAACGGCACCTGCTGGCGAGATATGATCAGTCGTCACTGAATCACCAAAAATTGCTAAAGCACGAGCTCCTTTGATGTCGTCTATGGGTTTTTGGGATGTTGAAAATTCCTCGAAAAAAGGTGGCTCCTGAATATAGGTGCTTTCTTTTTTCCAAGTATAGATTTTCTCAGTAGGTGAGGGGATGTCATTCCACTTCTGGTTCTGCTTGGTGCAATGCGTGTAACGACTCACAAAGATCTGAGGTGTTAGAGCTCTTTGCCAGAGTTTTTTTATTTCGGAAAGCTCAGGCCAGAGGTCATGAAGAAAGATAGGTTCACCTTTGAGGCCTAGACCAAGCGGTTCGTTCTTTAAATCAATATTGATGCGTCCCGCAAGTGCAAAAGCCACCACGAGCGGTGGAGACATCAAAAAATTAGCTTTGATTGCAGGATGAATACGGGCTTCAAAATTACGATTTCCAGAAAGAACGGCTACGGTAACAAGATCATGTTCTAGAATTGTTTTTTCTATTTCAGGATCAAGGGGTCCTGAATTTCCGATGCAGGTTGTGCATCCATAACCAACAGTCTGAAATCCGAGTTGGTCGAGATATTTTTGAAGACCTGTTTTTTCAAGATAGTCGGTGACGACTCTGGAACCAGGGGCGAAGGAAGTTTTGACTGTTGGAGCAACACAGAGTCCATGTTCAATGGCTTTTTTGGCCAGAAGTCCTGCCGCTAGCATGACGGAGGGATTACTTGTATTGGTACAGCTTGTGATGGCTGCAATAAGGAGACTTCCATGTCCAATATGAGTATCATTTCGATGAAAGGGAGATTCCGGCATTTCGCCGATAGGATCGGGGGTTGGACGATCCTCAATCATTTCTTCTTCGCTCCTTGGGAGAACGAATTTTTGAGACAGAATGTTTACCACATGGTGAGGCTGATTCTTTTTTTTGCCATAACCACCTTCGGTACTTTCTTTCTCTAGTAAATTTTCAAAAGTTGACTTAATTGATTGAAGCGGGATGAGATCCTGGGGGCGTCTAGGACCTGCGATGCTAGGCTCCACACTGCCAAGATCAAGTTCGAGCTCAACGCTATAATCAATTTGACCTGCTCTAGGCATGCCAAAGAGACCTTGGGCGATAAAGTAATTTTGGAAAGCCTTGCACTCTTTGTCAGTGCGCCCTGTTGCCGCCATGTACGCGATGGATTCATCATCGACTGGAAAAATACCCATTGTGGCACCATACTCGGGAGCCATGTTCGCAATAGTTGCGCGATCAGGTAGAGAGAGCTTTGCTGCTCCTTCTCCGTAAAACTCGACAAATTTATTAACGACCTTGGCAGCACGTAGCATCTCTGTGAGATGCAGTGCAAGATCGGTTGCTGTCACTCCTGCCTTGAGATCTCCTAAAAGATGCACTCCCACGACTTCGGGAGTGAGAAAATAGACAGGTTGTCCAAGCATGCCTGCCTCTGCCTCAATTCCGCCAACACCCCAGCCGACAATACCAAGACCGTTAATCATCGTGGTGTGGGAATCAGTTCCAACAAGGCTATCAGGGTAATAGAGCTCTCCATGAGAGATGGTCTTATGCAAAACTCCTTTTGCTAGGTGTTCAAGATTCACCTGGTGGACAATGCCAATTCCTGGAGGGATAATATTAAACGTTTTAAAAGCTTCCTGACCCCATTTTAAAAACTCGTAGCGTTCTTGGTTTCGTTGAAATTCTATTTCCAAATTGAGCTCCATGGCATCACTGCGACCGTAATAATCGACTTGTACGGAGTGATCGACAACGAGATCAACAGGAACCAGCGGCTCTATAAGAGCAGGATCTTTTTTAAGACGCGCAAGCGTACTGCGCATCGCTGCTAAATCAACAAGCAAGGGAACACCCGTAAAATCTTGCAGCACGATGCGCGCCACAATAAATGGGATCTCTTCTTGAAGAGGTTTTTTGGCATTCCAATGCGCAAGCCTCATGACATCTTCCTGAGTGATGGTTATTCCATCACAGTTGCGTAATACCGACTCTAAAATAACGCGAATACTAAAGGGGAGGCGTGAGATCTTTCCAAGACCTTGTCGCTCGAGTTCAGGTAATGAATAGAAAAATCCGTTTTCTTCTTCAGTAACCTCGAAGGTAGAGAGCGCATCAAAGGGATCCATAGAAAAACATCTTATTTGAGCCTTGCAAGGACCACTTTAATATTCTCAAAGTCGGGAATATTTTTGGGATCATCGCTTGATTCTGCATATTGGATGATGCCGGAACAATCAATGACAAAGGCAGAGCGTTTCGCCACTCCTGCCATTCCTAGCTGATGCTCGAGAAGAAAGCGCTCATAGGCGACACCATAGCTTCTAGCAACCTCATGATCATAATCACTGAGTAATGGTACCTTAATGTTTTCCTGAGTTGCCCAAGCTTCTTGAGCAAAAGGATTATCTCCACTAATACCATAAACAGAGGCATTGAGATCGGCGTAAATATTGAGATCTTGTGAGATAGCACACATTTCTTGAGTGCAAACACCAGTAAAGATCATCGGAAAAAAAAGCAAAAGCGTCACTTTGCTTTGATAGGATTCACTCAGTGTAATAAGCTGTGGGCCTCCAGCTGTTTTGGAGCAAAGAGTAAAATTAGGAGCGGTTTGACCAATAGCGAGAGGTTCTTGTGGCATAAGATGAATCAGGTTAAAGTGACGTAAATGAACTCGGTATTATGATCCATTTTCAAAAGAGCAACACAAAAAAATCATTCAACGCGTGAAGAATAAAAAAAGCCTAAGTTTCATCAACTTTTTCTATGCCTTGGCAGGCATTATTTTCCTTATTAAGACCGAGCGTAATCCTATCATCTATTTTGTAGTAACGATTCTTGTTACGATATCAGGTTTTTTTTGCCATCTTAGTAATATTGAGTGGAGTATTATAGTGTTAGCCACCACCACTGTTTGGATGGCGGAGGCACTCAATACAGCAGTGGAATTGCTAGCTGATGAAATCAGCGAGGAAAACAGAGCGCGCTTGGGACGCGCTAAGGATGTGGCTGCAGGGGGTGTTCTCTTTGTGGCACTCGGAGCAGTGATTGTAGGGGCGCTTATTTTTTTGCCTCATTTGATAGTGAACTAAATTAATATATGCTGGTTAGCCCGTTTACAAAAGTTGATTATGAATGTTTTGAAACCAACGTATCTTCACATTGAACGTTATGGATATATGGTAGGACCCTCTTTCCATTTTCATTTGATTCCCATTTATCATTGGGTCGTCTAGGGCTTTCTAAAGGACGAGGGGTATCGCCTTTTAAAACAATTTCAGTGTCAGAAGGATGATATTTTTTCAGAGCATCAGTTTGATGCGAGTGAGATAGAGCTCTACGTCTGGCGCAAATTTTGTGAGTGTCCGACACCACCCCAAATTCATGGTCCATCTGTTTTAGAAGCAATGGAAAAATTAAGTGATTTCTATCATTCACAAAAAAAGTAAGATCTCATGAGGCTTTTTCAGTTGATTGTAAATTGACATAACAAATTTTAATAAAGATAATTCCGAAAACTATGGCCCGTTATCTCGATCCCAAAAGCGATTTGGTTTTTAAGAAAATCTTTGGTACACACCCCAATTTGCTTAAAGATTTTTTGAATGCTATTTTACCCTTACCTCATGATTGTTTGATTGAGAATTTGAGTTATCTTCCCACAGAAAACGTTCCTGAAATACCGTGTTTAAAGCATTCCATTGTGGATGTTTTATGCATTGATAATCATCAGCGTACATTCATTGTTGAAATGCAGCTTCAGTGGTCACGGCATTTTATTCAGAGGATGCTTTTCAATACTGCTGCAACTTATGTCCATCAACTTCAAAAGGCTCAGTCCTATCAGCATTTAAGTCCCGTGTATGGTTTGGCAGTGATTGATGCAATTTTTACCGACGAGGAGGAATGGTTTCATCATTACCGAATGACCAAAGTTGACAATCCCAATAAAAGCTTAGAAGAAATCCAACTCGTACTTGTCGAACTTCCAAAACTAAAACCGACAACTGTTGCTGAAAAAAAACTTGCTGTTTTGTGGCTGCAGTTTTTAAAAGAAACTAATGATCGCACCGAAGAAGTTGATGAAGCATTATTGACAATGCCCTCGATCAAAGAGGCTCTTAGACTCACAGAGGTTTCGGCTTATAATGCTGCTGAACTTCGTGCTTATTACAAAAACTGGGATGCCATACGCTCTGAGAAAACTTTACTCATAGATAAATTTGCTGAAGGGAAAGCTGAAGGGAAAGCTGAAGGGAAAGCTGAAGGGAAAGCTGAAGGGAAAGCTGAAGTCATTAAAAATATGCATCAATCTGGTTTCTCTACAAATCAGATTTGTCATGCTGTAGGACTAGTTGAGACAGAAGTGCTAGAAGTGATTTCATTAATAAGATGAATAATAAGTTAAAAATGAAATATTGGGCTCTAGCTACCTCGAAGTCCCGTGAGAAGCAGTTCCGTATTAGAATTTGTTAATTGGATATTTTGTATGAGGATCTGAGTTGCCTCAGACGCAGGTAAATCGAGGAGCTGTGAGCGTAGGGCGACGATACGTTTGAGCTCTTCTGGGTGATACAGGAGTTCTTCGCGTCGTGTAGCTGATTTTACAAGATGAATAGCAGGGAAGATCCGCTGGTCAGCCATCGAGCGATCTAGCATGATCTCCATATTGCCTGTTCCCTTGAATTCCTCAAAGATGAGATCGTCCATACGACTTTGAGTATCCACAAGTGTTGTCCCTAATATTGTGAGACTACCTCCTTCTTCGACATTGCGTGCTGATCCAAAAAATCGTTTAGGTCGTGCAAGGGCCTTGCTATCAACTCCGCCACTCATGGTGCGTCCTTTACCAGTCATAGCATTGTTGTAACCACGCGAAAGTCGTGTGATACTATCGATTAAAATCACCACATCTTTACCAAGTTCGACGAGTCGCTTCGAGCGCTCCATGACCATTTCAGAGACTTGAACATGGCGTGCTGTAGCCTCATCAAAGGTCGAGCTGAAAATATCACAATGAAGTGATCTCCTGAGATCAGTCACCTCTTCGGGACGTTCATCCACGAGTAAAATCATAAGATGAATGTGAGGATGGTTGGCTTGAATGGCTAGTGCGATATTTTTTAGAACTGTTGTTTTTCCAGTCCGAGGAGGAGCAATAATGAGACCACGCTGTCCCATGCCAAGAGGGGCAATAAGATCGATAGCGCGTCCGGTGATATTGAGGTCTCCTGGTTGTTCGAGCAGAATACGTTTATTGGGAAATGTTGCGGTGAGTTGATCAAATGTTTTGGGACTTTTCCACTCGGTGATAGCAATACCCTCGATTGTTTGAATCTCTTGTAGCATCAATCTTCGTTGATGATGAATGGCGACAGTGCCACTAAGTCGTAATCCTGGTTGCAGCTGATATTTTTTTAATAAGGCAACAGGAACAAAAAGATCTTCTGGGCAAGGGGCAAAGTTAAAGGTTGGCCACCTGAGGAGAGGTTGATCGGGAGAAAATTCTAAAACTCCTTCTGCTCTTAAAATTCCTCCAGAGAGGATTTGATGCCGAGCTTGACTAAAAATCAGTTCATGGAGTGAATTCTCGCGTGAAGAGAGATTGAGTGACTGGCTTCGCGTGAGCAGCTCATGATAAGAGAGAGTGTGAAGATCATTAATTGAGAGACATTCTAATGCTATGTCTTGTGTTGGTGTCATAGTAAAAATAAAAAAAGGCACTTGTCTCTGCGCGCTCGTGAGTCAATAAATCAGGGAGAAAAATATTCGGGCTAAACTAAGGAGAGTTTTAAAATTGAGCAAAGAGCTAGCTGAAGTTGTTTGTAGAAAATAGGGATGCTGCCATCATTCCAAATAACCTGATGTGCGCGTTTTATTTTTTCGACGAGTGGTAATTGAAGTTGCATGAAAGCAGCGGCAGCCTTTATCGAAAGGCCTCGCTCTAGGGTCAGTCGGCTCAATATTATTTTTTCGTAAGCTGCGACAACAATCACATGGTCGAAATAACCTGCTAGATCATTTTCATAAAGGAGTGGAATTTCAGCGAGAAAAACAGGCTTCCTCTTTCCTTGAGCCTGTTTGGCCTTAGTCAGCCATAAGGATCTCAGGCGATGATGTAAAATTGTTTCAATCTGTTTCTTGCTTGTTTCATTCTCGAGAAGATGAGCTCGTAAGCGTACTCTATCGGCTTTTTCCTGACCATGATAAATATGATGACCAAATGCATGTGTTAATTCTTGAGCAACACTGGGATCATGGTCAAGAAGTTGAGAGATTTCTCTATCAGCACTAAAAGCTATTGTTTCTAACTGTTGTTCTAGAAATACTCTTGCTACTGACTTGCCTGTGGCAACTCCTCCCGTGATGGCAATGCTAGGCATAAAAAATATTTTTTGTTATGAGACTTCTTCGATAGTCTTAATCCTCTCCACTATTCTTTATGAATGACTGTCTCGGTCGTAAGGTCATTACTGACTCCTTTTTTCTCATGCCGGTAAAAGCAGAAGTCAAGTTTTTTTACTATTTATTTTCGGCTGGATTCCAGTTTTTCGAGGGATGACACGTCTGTGTAACATCTCATTTTCATTTCAGAAAGGTATCAATGGGCAGGAAAGGATTCGAACCTTTGAAGGCGTAAGCCAGTGGATTTACAGTCCACCCCGTTTGACCGCTTCGGTACCTACCCGTAGTTTTATTGATAAACAAAGGGATATCACCATGTCGTTAAGGAGCTCTTTAGTCGATAAAAAAATGCACGTAATGTGACTTTAGTGGAAGGAAACTTAATAAAAATGAAACTTCCAAAATCCTTGTGACTCAGGCATGTTGGGTGCTGTTTAAAATTTCATGATTTCTTCTTTAACCCGCATATTTCATACCAATCGTGACGAGGAGGCCGCGAAGGCGGATGGGATAAGGCTAGTGATGAAGTCTGAAGACGACTGTATGAGTACATACTGCCCGAGGAAGATTTCGAGCTTGGGCGCAGCTCCATCAGGCTTCCCGGTCTCCGCAGTAGATCGGTATGAAATATGCGGGTTAAGGCTCTTCTTTTTTATTTATTTTCTTTCGTTTGCTGCTTTCACTTGCTGGGTAGCTCCTCAAGCATATTCGTCTCCATCTTCAGGTGCTGCTAATCCAAACAATCTAGATCTGATTCTCCATAATTATCAACAAATTGTTAAGAGTCATCCTTTTTCTTTAGAAGCAGCGAATGCTCAATTTCAAATTGCACAACTCTTAAAACAAAAAGGGGACTATCAAGGGGCTTTCAAAGCCTATACCACGTTGCTAAAAAAATATCCTGAGACATCTCATTTTGAAGAAGCCGTTGCCGAACAAATTAACATAGCTAATGCCTACTTGCAGGGGCGCAAAATTAAGCTCTTTGGCATTCCTACCTTTACTGCTCTCGAACGTGCTCAGGAAATGTATGAAACGGTTTTATCTAATGCGCCGTATAGTAAATATGCAGCCTTAACACAATTTAATCTTGGACTTTCCTTAGAGCGTCAAGGCAAGACATCTGAGGCGATTTCTGCGTACCAACAACTCATAGATAAATATCCCACTAGTAATATTTGTGATAATGCTCTCTATCAAATTGGTTATGTTTACATGAGCCTTGGTATTCGAGGGAATTCGCAAGATCTTTCCGCATTGAAAGAAGGTCAGGATAATTTTGAAGATTTTCTCATCCAATATCCCAATAGTGAAAAGCTCATTCAGGCTCGAGATAATATTAATAGTATGATGCTAAGAGAAAGTACCGATACATTACGGATTGCTCGTTTTTATGATTTTTCAAAAGATTACAAGTCTTCAGCTATTTATTACAATGAGGTGATTAGCAAATATCCCCAATCCTTAAATGCTTCGATTGCCAAAGCACGTCTAACAGAGTTAAAAAATGAGTTTGGTGCAGATGCCTTGCGTGTTGGTCAACCAACCCCTATTTCTGGAACGCAAATGGCACTTCGCCGTAAGATGCAGGTTCAGGTAGAAACAACCGCATTGGCCACATATACTGGTCCTCCAAAAAAAGAAATAACGCTCCAGCCAGATTCTATGTCACTTCCAGAAATGCGAACCAATTTTAAAGAGGTCGCACCTCATTCTCTAACTCCTCAATCTTCTCCATGAGAATACTTATTTTCATAACACTTGTCTCTTTGAGTCTTTTCCTCGTTGGATGTGGTTACACCTTAGGTGAGATTAAGCCAACAATCATGCGTCGTGTGAATACGATATCGGTAGAGACATTTAAAAATGATACATTGATTCCTCGTTTGGAGTCTCAAACTGCTGATGCTCTTGCTAAACAATTTCAGCAAGATGGTACATACCGGATCGAGACACCAGATCGTGCTGATGCTAATCTCAGTGGCACGATTATTAGCGTCAAACGTCAGCCTATGCGTGTCTACGCCAGTAACGTGATGCAAACTTCAGAATTTGAATTAATCCTTATTGTCGACTACAGCGTGAAAGATCGTCTTACAGGTGCTCTTCTCATGAAAGGGAGAGCAGAAGGTCATGTTCCATTTTTTATTAATTCAGATAATGTTAATTCTGACCTCATTACAGATCAAAATATCAATTATCCGATTGCTGCACAAAGAGCAGCAGAGGCCATTGTGAGCAAGGTTTCCGAAGGTTGGTAATGTTATAATCTCTGAGCATACCTTGTTCACAACAGTTATTGCCTCAAAGGTTTTCAACATGTGTTTTCTCTCTCTTAAACTAAAAAATCATGGCTAATCATCCCATCCCATTTGTTTCGCCCATTCAGATAGCTCAAATATCGATTGCTCAAAACAGAGAGCGTTTCTCACCCTCAACATCAGATCTTCCATCTACTGGTGCAGCCTCCTCTGAGGCAAGCATCTCGACTGTTGGCAATATTGCGGCAACAGATATAAACGTTATGCAAGCTAATGATGCAACTGCTTTTGTGTATGGATCTAAGCCCAGCAATCAATCTGCTGCTGCCAATAACTATACAACAGTAGATGATGCGGCCAAACTAGCTGCTAGAGTGGCAGAAGATAATGACGTTATAGATGCCATCAAACGAGAAAATCAAAAAAAGAAAAAACAAACACAACCTAACAATAGGGATGCTCATCAAACAAAGACTGATGAAACAAATGTTTTAGAACCCTACGATGATACTCATTATCGCCTCAAAAATACGATGATGCTCGCAAGTCATGGTCTTGTATAGCGTGAGATATACCTTTTTCGGATGAATTTTACATCTTGTCATGTGACAATGGGGATATTTTTTGTTATGCTGCCATACTCATGTTTATCACTTCACAAGCAGGCAAGTCTGAATCTTTGGAACCTATTTCTATTGTTATTCCTTTTTACAATGAAGAGGACAATGTTGAAGCCGTCCTCTATGAAACACGCCTGACTAATCCGTATGCAGAAATTATTGCGGTTAATGATGGTAGCCGTGATACGACAGAGGCACTCATTAAAAAATTTAGTGACGTTCGTCTTGTTTCTTTTCCAAAAAACCTGGGTCAAAGCGCTGCTCTCTACGCAGGTCTTCTTTCTGCATCTCATGATCTCTGTGTACTCATGGATGGAGATGGTCAGAATGATCCAGCTGATATTCCCATGCTTGTTGATCAAGCAAAAAATTATCAAGTTGTTTGTGGCTATCGTCGTGAGCGTAAGGATAGTTGGCAGGTGAAATTGGCGTCAAAGATTGCCAATAAAAGTCGCAAACTTTTTACTGGTGATACTGTTCGTGATGCAGGCTGTACGCTTAAAGTTATTCGAAAAGAATACGTTCGATTTTTAATCCCTTTTAATGAGATGCAGTGCTATATGATTGCGATGCTCGAGCATGCAGGCCTTAGCCTAGGCCAGTTTCCAGTGAATCACCGCCCGCGTCGTTTTGGGAATTCTAACTATACGATTCTGCGGCGAGCTTGGCGTGGTATCTGGGACTTGCTTGGGATGGCATGGCTGTTACAACGTCAAATTTGCTGGCCACCTCATTACCCAAAACATGAGTGATAGAGCCTTTTAAATAAACTTTTAGTTAGTACTAATCGTGTTTACTGAGAGTTGTGCCTAATCAAATTCTTTGTTTCAGGAAATGACTTTCTTTCAACCTAAAAACGTGAATGGAAGTAGCAAATCTAACGCAATATACTCGGCCTCAACTTGCTTTTTTAAATCGGCGTGCGCACCATCCAGGTGCGCTACACTCTTTTAAAAAACAACCTGAGACCAAGTCTTTACGCCATATTTCCCATTTTCATTCACGTTTTTAGGTTCAAGCCTTCAACATTTTCTTTATCTCAATCAACCGGTAATTTGACTATATATCAAAAGGAAGTCCATTGCTTGAGATCTCTTTAGTAATTTATTTCTATAATCTTTACCCGGTAGACGTGAGGGTTTATCTTTAAATTTATTATGTCTGTGAAACCTGACCACTGGATTGAAAAAATGGCCTTAGAGCATCGGATGATCGAGCCATTTGCTGAACAGCAAATACGTGCTTGTGAAGGCAAAAGTATTATTAGTTATGGATTATCAAGCTATGGATATGATTTGAGAGTGGCTAATGATTTTAAAGTTTTTACAAATGTTTTTAACACTGTGGTTGATCCCAAAAATTTTGATCCTCGATCTTTTGTGGATATCAAAACAGATGTTTGTATTGTCCCGCCTAATTCCTTTGCATTAGCACACAGTATTGAATATTTTCGCATTCCTCGTGATGTGCTTACTATCTGTGTGGGCAAGTCAACCTACGCACGCTGTGGTATTATCGTTAATGTCACTCCCTTCGAACCAGAATGGGAAGGGCATGTAACTCTTGAAATTTCTAACACGACACCACTGCCTGCAAGAATTTATGCCAATGAAGGTCTTGCTCAGGTTCTTTTTTTTCAAGCATCTTCTCCCTGTGTAAGAAGCTATGCGGATCGTTGTGGAAAATATATGAAGCAACAGGGAATCACTATTCCAAGGGTTTAGTGAAGTAGAAAGTGCATCTACTTGCTTTTTCTAGCGCTAGCCCGAATATTTCACACTAAATCTATTACGGCTTGTGGAAAGCTCATAATTACTGCGTTGGTCTCGAATTGTGATTTGGGCAACACCAGTGCTCGTGAGAGCCTGGGGTAAACTGCCGTAACCCTTTAGGTTAGGGGCAGCCCTTAAGGGGCGAGCCGAGCAGGTGCGAGCGAGTCAATATGAAACATACAGCCGTCGTCGCAATCCATCACCTTCCTTGTTGCCATAAGGATTCGCGGCGCCTCGCGACGAATCAGTATGAAATATTCGAGCTAGGGGCAGCCCGTAAGGGCGAGAGCCGAGCAGGTGCGAGCGAGTCAATATGAAACATACAGCCCGGTATCACAATCCTTCACCCGCCTTGTACTAACAAGCTTTGCACAGCGCCTCATTACGATTCAGTATGAAATATTCGGGCTAGTTTAAAAATCCGTTTTTAATGATTCTCTTTTGCAAATCTTATCACGCCTGTTTCTGTAGACCTTGTTCGCTTCTGCTAAATATTTAGGAGATGGAATCTCGCTTTGAGATTAAGCCTTAGTACTAGAAACCATGCTTGACATGTCTTGAGCAATATTATTAGTAACTCCTTCCAAAGAGATCACTAATTGTGCTATGGTACCAATATTGGTATTGCACATTTGTTGTACGGTACCGTAGTAACTAGAAAGTGTGCTATTTTCTTGAGCTTTGCCCTGGTAATAGGCGGCACCAATTTTAACATGAGCAGCCCATACATCACCTAAACCTGTAATCACCTGTCCAATGGCTTGGGCTACTTGGTTAATCGTTTGCATTTTAAGATCTTTACTCAGTTTATTATTGTCTGTAACTGTCTTTGTCTTTTTCTGTGTCTTTGTCTCGGGATTGGGATTGGGGCCATTTTTAGCATCTGTCGCGCCTGTTGAGTCCTTCAGATTATCGTTCTGGTTTGTTGAGTCTGTGGTTGAATCCTGGTTTGTTTTCTCTTTAGTGCCATTATTTATCGAAGATTGTTGATCGCTTGCATCCGTTACTTGACGAGCTTGAGCGATAGTACCTGATGAATTGTTTGCATCCTCTGTTGAATCAACTTTAACTTCAACGCAATTATCTTCATGCTTTACTGGATAAGCTTCAGCTTTAGGGGGCTCGTCTATTTCTTCTTGTGTATCATTTCCTCCACGAGTACTGCCATATCCGGCCATAACGATACTAACGCCGCAGGAAACACTAGTGCATATGATGGACACCACTGCAGCGTTGAAGTCTCTCTGCGCTGCAGTCTCTGTGTCGCTAGCGGAAGTAATTGCAGCAGCCACCATATTATTGCTTTCTTCAAGAGATGCATTTGTTTGAGTTGCCTCTAGACCTGCCACGTTGGTAGCTAATTTCCCCACTTCTCCTAATATTGTTGTGAGACTGATGCAATCTTTTATGGAAGGGCCTGTAACGGTAACAGTATTATTTGGATTTTGCTGTTTGAATTGGGACTCAACATCCGGATTAGGAGTATACGTTTCTGGACTCAAACTAAGACTGTCAAGTATCGTGCTAATGGATTCATCGCCATTGGGAGAGAGTTCATCATCACAATCAATATCATCAGCTGGTTCAAGAGATAGGTTGGCAATTAAACCCGCTAATATCGTATTGTTGCTCAATCCTCCAGAGGGGTCTTTTCCATCCATAATTAGGATAGGCATGAGTGGTAGGTTTACTAAGGGAGCCGATCCTGTGGCCGCAGAGGAACCGGACAGTTTAGAAAAGATAGCTTCTTTTCCCATCATGGGAGGGGGAGTGGTGACTGCTGGAGTGCTGCCGGTTGCTATAGACATAAGAATGAAAAGGTAATAATGAGTGAGTGAATGGTTTTTTTAAAAAATTGATTATCTGAGTAAAATTTCTTTCAATTTTATCGCTTCGTCTTTTAGTGCGCTGTAAAGGTTAGGATTCTTGTCTGCTACTTTAATAGCAGTTTCTAATAGTGCTAAGGCATTCTTTTCATCGTGGTTTTGCAAATAACAATGAAAACATCGCAATAAAGGCATTGGATCATTAGAATCTATGAGCGTGGTAGTAGTGTAGCAAAGAATTGCCATCGGATATTCTTTTAGAATTTCTAAGCATGCTGCAGATCCAAGCCAAGCCTTTTTATCTCCCCAGTCAAGGAGCGTGATCAAGTGAAAACAAAGAAACGCTTCATTAAATTTTTGCGCCTCATAAAGACGGAGTCCCATGAGATAAATATCGCGCATGTTTTTTTTGGTTAATCCGCGTTGGAGATATATTGGCCTCATATCAATGGCCGGCAATGTAGGATTTAACGAATCTCTAGACGGTGTAATGTTAGAAGAGGTTTGCGGGTGCGTGTTTTTTTCAGTAATCGTTGGCATGGTTTTTAATAGATATAGAGACTTATGAAGCAGGTAATGCATCGTCCTGGTTGAACCAAAATATTTCACACTTATCTACTGCGGAGACAGGCAAGGTAGGGTGGATGCTACGCTCAAACTCAGATTGTTACTTGGGGTAGTATGGACACATACAGCCCTGCATCACAATCCTTCCCCCGCCTTGTACTAACAAGCTTTGCACAGCGCCTCATTACGATTCAGTATGAAAGATCCGGGCTAATGCTTATACTGCCAATAAAAAAGTAAGAATATCAAGTTATAAAAAAGACAAGAGAATTTGCATAAAATTTATTTTAGATAAACGAAAGATTTTTCTCGCCACAAAATGTTCTTTTGGGTAATAATCTCGGGCTCTCTGCGAGAGATGTTCTAATTTACTGTTTTAAATAAATTCTAAAATTATTCACAACAACCCTCTTTGCCAGTTTCTATCTAGTCTTTTGCCCTTTTTGATTTCATGAAAGTTCGAGCCTCTGTTAAACGTCTTTGCGAAAGCTGTAAAATTGTACGCCGTCAAAATGTCATTCGCGTTGTGTGTAAAAACCCACGTCACAAACAACGACAAGGATAAGTTTCTATTATAAGGTAAGGTTCTATTTTTAACTGTTCTAAATTATGCCACGACTTCTCGGTATTGAAATTCCAGGTGATAAACGTATTGAAGCATCACTCACCTATATCTATGGTATCGGCCCTAAGACGGCTAAAAAAGTTCTCGATCGTGCTCAAGTCGATCTGAACCAACGTGCTAAAACACTCACTCCAGAACAAATAGGTTCTATCATTCATGCCATCACAGATGAAAAAGTTATGATAGAGGGAGATCTACGTCGCGAGATTCAAGGCAATCTCAAACGTCTCCAAGCTATTAATTGCTATAGGGGCATTCGCCATCGTCGTGGATTACCTGTCCGTGGTCAACGGACACAGACCAATGCTCGCACACGCAAAGGTCCTCGTAAAACCGTTGGTATTGTGCGTGCCAAAGATTAATTTCCGCTACTAGTTTTCATTTTCCATGTCAGAAGAAATACCACCACAACACAATCACCAAGACTCAGGATCAAAAGCTCCTGAAACTCCGCTTAATGATCAGGTGTCTTTGCCCGGAGTTCTATCTCCGGAGAGTGCTCCTGCTCCAAAAGTACAAAGTACTGAACCAGTCTCTAAAAAAGATAAAACAGTCAAATCTGTAAAAACCTCTAAATCAAAAAAAACAGAAGAGACGGCAGCCCCTGCGGCACCTGTGAGCTTTAATTTAGATGATCCTATTGAGCCTCCTAAGATCGTCAAAGCCAAGGGTAGCAAAAATATTCTCCAAGGCCTGGCTCATATCCAAGCGACTTTTAATAACACAATTGTCACAATTACTGATTTACGTGGAGCGGTCATTGGATGGTCGAGTGCAGGGAAAATGAATTTTAAAGGATCTCGTAAAAGCACTGCTTACGCAGCCCAAGTAGTCGCTCAAGATGCTTGTCGTCAGGCGATGGGGCATGGCCTTAAAGAAGTATCCGTACGCATTAAAGGTCCTGGTGCTGGTCGTGAGTCAGCAGTGCGTGCCATGCAGGCTATCGGTCTTGAAATTGCTCTTATTCAAGATGTGACACCAGTTCCACACAACGGCTGTCGCCCACCTAAACAGCGTCGTGTCTAAGAACTTCTTTCATTTTAAACCTTTTCCTATTTGATATCATGGCTCGTTATACAGGACCTAAAACTAAAATTAGCCGCCGTTATGGTGTGCTGCTTGGAGGATCACCTCGTGCTTTTGAAAATAAAAGCTATCCTCCCGGAATGCATGGACCTAAGGGTGCACGGCGAAAAATTTCCGAATATGCTACTGCCTTAGCAGAAAAGCAAAAACTTCGTTTCCAATATGGAGTGCTTGAAAGACAATTTCGCCGTTACTTTGAAACGGCCTCGCGCCGCCGTGGGGTTACCGGTCTTATCCTTCTTCAGCTTTTGGAGACACGTTTAGATAATGTTGTCTATCGTATGGGTTTTTCAAAAACGCGTTCCGGTGCTCGTCAGCTTGTTTCTCATGGCCACGTATTGCTTAATGGACGCAAGACTGATATTTCCTCTGCCATATTGAAAGTGGGTGATGAAGTTAGTATTAGAGTAAAGGTTAATTCTCGTCAGCTTGTTCAACGTGGGTTGGATCAAACACAGATTGTCGAACCACCTTCTTGGCTCTTAGTCGACAAAGAAGGATTATCAGGGAAAGTTATGAATATTCCCACTCGCGAAGAGATTAATCCACTCGTTAATGAGCAACTTGTTGTAGAGCTTTATTCACGTTAAGAGGAGTGATTTTAGAATCTTTATATTAATTTCCAGTATTTAGAGGTTATATATGCAATTATTTTCCACATTAGCCCTCATTCAGACAGCTACAGTCGCGGGTTCTCCTCAGTGGATCCAGTATGCTCCATTATTGTTCATTGGTATTATTTTTTATTTTCTCCTCATTCGTCCTCAGCAAAAACAACGTAAAGAGCATCAAACCCTCATTACAGCTTTAAAGACTGGTGATAAAATAATCACGAGTAGTGGCATTCATGGAATAATCTCAAACATTAAAGAGCGTACTTTTACAATAAAAGTGGCTGACAATGTAAAAATAGAATTTGATAAAACAGCTATTGTTTGTATTGATCGTGATGGATCTGACGAGTTGAGTGCCCAAGAAAAAAATCCTAACAAGTAAGCATAAAACAAGGTTCACTAGTCTTGCTTCAATGAGATGATTGGTTAAAAGATCAGATTATTTCTTACCCCATAAGATTTTATAGCCTCCTCGTTACGATCGGTATAAAATATTCGGGCTAGGCAAAGAAGGGGTTCTTTAAGCGCTCCTCCTCAACTGTGGTGAGGGGTCCGTGAGCTGGAGCAAGGAGAGTTGATGGTGGGAGCATCAAGATATTTTGACAAATGTTTTTTAATCCATGCGTGTACGCCGTCGGTGGCATGCCTCCTACTGAACGTGAAAAGATCGCATCTCCTACAACAGCTATTAGGGGAGAGAGTCCAGTAATGAGATACGTTGTTCCTCCAGGAGAGTGACCGGGAGTCGAAAGTGCTTCAATATCAATCTGGTCATCAAGCGCGAAGGAAAAATCAGCTAGTAGGGGCTCTGTCCCCTCAAGGAGTTCTCTATGATCCATCCATGCTTTGGCTTTGGTTTTTGCTTGGAGCTCAGAAAGCTTAAGAACATGGTCGCAATGAGCATGTGTGAGAAATATAGCCACGAGATCAAGCTGATAATCGTTGAGTGTTTTTAAGAGAGGTGTGATCTCTGTTCCTGTATCAAAGGCAACCGCCTGTTGCGTCCGTTCGCTCCAGAGGAGGTAGGAGTGTACTGGCATATCATGATATAGGGTTGTGAAGCGTTGAACATTTTTCGGTAAAGTCGTGAGCGGTGGGTGAGATAGTCCTCTAGCCACCATCACAAGCTCTCGTGGATGGAGACCAAGAGCAGGAGCAATAGCGACGAGTGTCGCATCATTACGGAATCCCTGTAAAAGGGAGGCTATTTTTTCTTCTTTCACACTACTTGCCTGGGCAAGGGACTTTTGATCGAGGGCTAAACCTCGTATTGCTTTTAGGATGATGTCATGCCATGTATCCTCGAGTGGACTCATACACTAAAGTGTTTTAAAAAAAAGTGTAGGCGTTCAGCACAGTGGAACTGAGGCAGTAGCTGGCATCAAGAGCTGAAGCAATTTTTGACAAGGATTGTCTCTCTGATAAGTTAAGAAAAGGGAGAGCATTCTTTCGATGTATCTTTCT